>JAEIGA010009199.1_pt1 | contig 14942 bp, 24 predicted proteins | sample 9270691 | NCBI WGS metagenome assembly JAEIGA01 (sample SAMN17057246, study PRJNA624740) | gut metagenome | biome: biome; isolation source: fecal sample | host: Bos grunniens | place: China: Xizang | collected 2019
CTCGACCCGCAAATCTTTATCCGCGGTGAGCAGGGCGAGGACGGACGCGGGATTGTGTCTGTCACCAAGACCGCCACCAGTGGCCTCGTTGACACCTACACCATCACTTACACGGACGGCACGACTTCAACGTTCACCGTCACCAATGGCCGCGACGGAGTGACCCCCGACTTGAGCAATTATGCCACCAAAGCCGACCTCGACGGCAAGCAGGACACTCTCGTCAGCGGCACGACCATCAAGACCATCAACTCCACCTCCCTCTTGGGTAGCGGCAATCTTGCTTTGGCGACCGCCGAGGCTTTGTCGAACTACTGCCCCATCATCGAGGACACCCGCAGTAGTGCAGTTGCGGCAATCACTGGTGTTGCCCCGTTCTCGCAGTTGGTGGACGGGCAGAGGATTGTGTTGAAGCTGGCCTATAAAACCGCTGCTAATTCGGCATTGCAACTTACTTTAAGTAATAATAGTACTACCGCAGCAATACCCATTTATATCAATTACAACAACTCTCTCTCAAGGTTAGGAAATGGCTATTGCCCAGCAGGGACGTATCTGGTTTTAATCTATAATGAAACTGATGATAGGTGGGTTGAGCCGTCACACGACTTAAATACCGTCTACTCTGCCATAACCCAAGCGGAGATTGACGCAGGCACGCAGACTGGAACAAGAGTTATCACCCCCAAACTTCTCCGTGACAATTTTGCGCTATTGCCTACTTTGGCCGAAATCACCGCCACTGGCGATGTGAGCCAAGCATTGGAAAGCGGCAAGTTCTACCGCTTTGGCGAGGTGGATAGTCTCACCATCACCCTCACCGCTCCCTCTGCGGGCATGGGCGGGTACATGGGCAAGTTCACGGCAAGCGCATCGTGGAGTGCTTTGGCTATTCCCGCCACCGTGGACGAGGCTGCGGGGAATGATACCATCGAGGGCGGCAAGACGTATGAGTTTAATATTTTGGATAATGTAATAGTTTTAAAGGAGGTTTAAAATGGACTTAATGAGCAGAAGAAATATGTTGTTGAGAGGCGGGGATTCAACTGATTGGAAAGCGTTGTTCGTGAGCATGGTCGACGGAGTTTTCGCTGACACCGAGTTGGTCCTGCCAAATGATGTCACATCCATAAATAGCTATTGTTTTCGCGCAACCAACTTGACTAAAATAACTATCCCTACAAGTGTGACCCTCATTGGAAACTATGGTTTGTATATACCTAACCTTGTAGTTGTTTTTGAAAGCACAACTCCCGTACCCGTAAACTACGACTCGTCTTTTGATAATGCAACGGTTACTATCTATGTCCCCGACGAGGCGGTTGCAGACTATAAGGCAAGCACTTATTACCGCAACGTGATTGACAAAATCCATCCGATAAGCGACTTAAACACATAATATATTATGACACGATACATCAACGAACACGGCGAGACCTACAACGGCAAGTTTGTCGTGGTTGACGGCATCAAGTACATCTCGCCATCAGCGAATAAATTAGCGGAACTTGGCTACCATGTGGTGGTGGACGAGCCGCAAGTATACGAACCGACCACCGAGGAACTGACACGGCCATACAAGGATGCACTCGCAGCGGAGGACTACAAGGTCATCAAGTGCATGGAGGCCTTCCTGCGTGGCCTGCCGCTGCCCTACGACATCAATGTATTGGGCGAGGCAAGAGACGCTATCCGTGACGAAATAAACGCGCTTGAGGAAGGAGGTGCAGAGCCATGATGAACCAACAGATTGTTTTCATTTTGACCATTTGGCTCATCTGCTACTTGAGCGAGATAATCACACCCATCATCGACTTTCGGGTCGGCATACGCAAAGCAAAAGAAAGGGGCGAGGAAATCACCAGTGACCGCTGGAAAGACACCCCGAAGAAAATCAGCAATTACCTGCTATTCACGTTTGCGGTGACGGTCGTAGACTTGGTGCAGATGGCATTGGTACACTACCTTTCCAAGTTTTACGGCTGGAGTATCCCGCTTTTGCCGTTCTTGACATCCGTTGCCGCCATCGGTGTGTGCCTCATCGAAGTCAAGAGCATCTATGAAAACAACGATGTGAAAACCAAACGTGAGGCTCGTGAAATAGCAAAGATGGCCGCCGCAATCGTCAAGGCGCACGGTGATATAAACGAGTTGGGCGAGGCACTTGACAAGTACTTAAATGATAACGAGCAAAAAGATGGAAACGATTAAACGAGGCAGCAGGGGAGAATCGGTGAAGACCCTGCAAAAGGCATTGTCGCTCTACCCCGACGGAATCTTCGGTCACGTTACCGAGCAGGCGGTGATAGCCTATCAAAAGGCGCACGGCCTCATCGCTGACGGCATCGTCGGTGCGAAGACATGGGCGGCACTGGGATACGGCTCGCAAGCCGTAGACCCTGCCGTGGTTTATATGCCGCTTAATGTCCACGTTACGAAAGCGAACAACCGCCCCATCAAGTATCTCGCCATCCACTACACGGCGGGCGGCTCGTCGGCGGCGGGCGGCGCAAAAGGTGTCAAGCGGGTGTTTGAGGTGCGCCGTGCATCTGCTGACTTTGCGGTTGATGATTGCGACATGGTGCAGTTCAACCCGAATCCCAGGGACTATTTTTGTTGGGCGGTGGGCGACAAAAAAGCGGCGGGTGTCAAGTGCATCGACGGCATGAACCGTAACACAATCTCCATCGAGATATGCAGCACCCTGCGCAAGGGAGCGAGCGCCGCCTACCCCAACCACGACGGCTGGAGCATCAGCGACAAGGCGGTCGACAATGCCGTGAGGCTCGCCAAAATCCTCATGGCGAAATACGGCATCCCCATCGAGAACGTGGTTCGGCACTACGACATCACCGGCAAGCTTTGCCCCGGTGTGGTCGGCTGGAACAATGGCCGGATTTACACCGACGGCGGTGTGCCGACTGGCAAGATGAACAACTCAAACAAGTGGGAAGAGTTCAAGCGGAGGCTGCTATGAGTGTCGAGGCGTTGATAGTGTTTCTTGTGGTCGGGGCGGTGATTGTGTATTTTATTCACAAGGCGGACGAATAACCATGAGCATACGAAAGATTATTGCAATAGTGTGTGTGCCGATTCTGCTGCTATGCAGCTGCAAGACGAGGTACGTCACCACCGAGGTGCCGGTGGCCGTGGAGCACACCACGGAGAGTGTGCGTGTCGACATCGTGCGGGACACGCTGATTCAGCGGGATTCGGTCATCACCCTCATCATGGGTGACACGACCATCATCGAGCGGTGGCATCATGTGGCTGATGTCAGCAGAATGATACACACCGACACGGTGGTCGAATATAGAGAAAAGCCAGTGACCGTCACCAAGACCGAGGTGCGAGAGGTCAACGTTCTGCACTGGTGGCAGAAATGCCTCATGTGGGCGGGTGCGCTGCTGATGGCGGCCATCGCCGTGATGGGGGTGGTGATGGCGAGGCGGATTGGTAAGAACTAACATTCTTCATAATACTGTTTTTTGTTTTTTATTATCATTTCGCCGAGAGGCGATACTGGGTATAGTTTTTTCATAATTAGTTTGATTTTTTGCCCGCTTTTTAGTGTTAAAAAGCGGGTTTTTTGTGTTAAAATCGGGCTGAAATGTTAAAAATTCACCTATTTCTTCATTTTTTTGTGGTAAAATTTGCACACGCCGAAAAGATGTTGTAATTTTGTACCATAAAACAAGAGATAATAACATTTAAAACTAAAGATTATGACAACAACAAATTTAACGAGACTGGTGTCGATGGAGAGGTTCAACAATATGCTAACTGCTTACAATGCAGTAACGAGCATAATTGAAAAAGTTAATGCAAAGGCCATAAACAATGTGGCAATCGAGCAACTGCTCACCGCCAATAACGTTGCAATTCTCGCGGCCAACAACATCAATACCACCCGCACCGCAAAACAAACGCGTAGGTCTATGGCTGCGTGGTTCAGGAGCCACGAAATGCCCACCTACTCGATAGAGGTTGAAGAACGCGGCCAATGGGTTGAGGTCGAATATGGGGATGACAAAAACCTCATTATGGAACTGGCACAACTTGGCCTCGATAACGGCTACGATGTGCGCGTTAGAAACAACGTAAACGGCTGCTTGCGTTACAAGCAGGGCGCAAACTGGATTGATTTACCAAAAGCATAACAACAACGAACACGGTGGGGCAACCGCCCCACCATCAAACCAAACAACATATTATCAACCATATAAAAATATAAAGATTATGACACTACAAGAATTAACAAACTGGATGAGCGAGCAGATGAACGACTGCAACAGTATTATGACGGTCAGCGATGGCAACGGAGGCAGCGGGGTTAACGTATGCACCGCCAACGACATTGCCGCCATGATTGACTACATCGATGCAAACTATGACGATAACGAAATCAGCATCGTTGAAGACGAGGACGAACTCAACCGCGTAGCCAACGAGATTAAGGGTGTTGATGAACTCACCAACTATGATGCTGTAATCAAGTTGGGCGAGTGGGCGGACGGTATAATATACATTTTATATTTTGGTGCAGAGGTCGAGGACGTTGACCTCGTCAAGACCAACCATTGCGGAGATACCTTGTCGTGGTCATTCATGGGCAAGAATCACTCCTGCACTGGCGAATTTTATGTCGACAGAGACGGCAAATTGCACCACACATTCTTTGCACCATCGGGCAGAGAGGTAGAAATAGTTACAAACTATGACTAAAATCGAATTAGGCGAGCGCATAGCCGCAGCGCGCAAGGCGCAGCGCATCACAATACGACAAATGGCCGACATGGCCAAGACAAGCACCCGCGCGGTGCAAGCCGTCGAGAAAGCGCGCTACAACGTAGGCATCGACACCTACATCGCATTGGCCGAGGCACTGAAATTGAACATCACGATTAACAACTGAACCACTCCCGCCACAATACCCCCACATTTTGCGTGTGGGGGTATTCGTGTTATTCCACCAACCCCAACACGCGGCGGTTGGCCTCGTCCACTTTGCGGCGGTCGGGGACGATGTAACCCAGTGTCACCGCTTGACCGTAGGAATGGCCGAGTGCCTGCGATATGACCTCAATCGGCACATCAAGCGACTGCGCCAACGTTGCCCATGTGTAACGCGCGGTGTAGGCCGTCAACCGAGGCAGACCGAGGTCGGTTGCAATCGTCTTGAGGTGCTTGTTTAGTGTCGAGGTCGCGGTGTGAACTGTGCGGAATCGGTCTACCAAGTCAAGCAGCTGCTCCCGCCCGCGGTGCGCGGCTATAATGCGCGCGGCCACTGGTTCGACCTTGACGGAGTACAAGCGGCCAGTCTTTTGCCGTGTGTAGTTGACGCGCCCTTGCGACACCCGCGAGAGGCGGCAAAGGTCGGCCATGTTGATGCCGATTAATCCAAACATCAGCCGCCATATGTCGAGCGCATAGGCTTGCGCGGGTGTGCGTGGTTGATACCCCCACAACACGCGCAGCTGCTCAAGGGTGAGCGGCAGAGGGTTGGCGGGTGCGCTTTTTATGTGGTATTGCCGGAACGGATAGCGCGCGGTGGTCAGTTGTCTATTAATGGCAAAATTAAAGATAGTGCGCACGTTCCGCAGATGTATCGCGCGCGAGTTGACCGAGGGGCAAGACGCAACGAGATAACGGTCAAAGGCCGTGAGCCAATCGACATCGATGTCCGCGAATTGAAGACCACCGGCAATCCTCGCACCGAGCCACCGCTCAATGTGGGTGATTGTCTGCGCGTACTTCGCAGCCGTGTTAGGTTTGGCACTCGCAGCCATGTAGGCGCGCATAACGGCCAACACTCCCGCGTCCACCTCGTCAGCAGGGTAGATGTACTCCGCGATTCGGTCGCGCACTTGCGCGGTGGTCAAGCCGCGCACACTACCCAGCAGCATGATTGCCTCGTTGGCCTTGCCAAGAGTTGACAAAGCCACCGAGTTAATCGTATCCGCTTGCGGGTGGTTCACAACCTTTTTTCGCGCCTTGTCCCATTGGTGAGGGAATAGCCTCACCCCTTGCAACTGGATATAGCACGTTGAAGACGCGTGATTGACCGCGAGTAAAAGAGGCGCAGAACCTTTTTTATCAAAACTGCGACCATAGTATAACGATACCCGAACTTTCCGCATTTGATTCTGATGCGCTTGTTTTGCGGTTTTTCTGCCCCTACACGCGCCTTTTTGCGCCCAAATGATACATTTATCGTCAGCCGTTAAAGACGCGCGCAGAGGGCGATTATATGCGGAGTGAGCGAGATTCGAACTCGCGAACCGCTTTTGACGGTTACACGCTTTCCAGTTATTGACATTTTTTTTCATAAGCGGGTGGTTTTCAGTCGGTTGGAAAAAAGTTGCTCGCGGGTTGCGGTTGTTCTGCGGTTTTTTGCTTAATTTTGCCCCCGATTGAGTAACTTTTTTTCATAAGTTTTCGTTTTGAAGTTCATAATTGGTAATAGTTAAATCAGTTTCACGAAAGGTAAGATGATTAATAGTGTAGTTTCTCGCGCCTCGCTGCGATAGCGGGGCGCGTTTTTTAGTCACAATTCCTCGCGGTTGACCGAGGCCACAACAAGCCACATATGGCGGATAAAATCCTTGGCCACCTCGTCACTTTGGTAGTCGATATTGTACGAATCCAGTGTATAGTGGTCGCTGTCGCTGCCCCTGCGGACTATCTTAATTAGTCTGCGCCAGTCGAGCAGTTCAAGCACATATGTGCGGCCAAGTTCGATGTATTCCCGCCATGCCTCAATCGGCCTAATGAGGATATGGGAACCGGCAGGGTAGCGGGGTGACATGGAATCGTTGTACACCGCTATGACGATGTCACCCGCGTGTGCAATGGAGCGCGGGAAAGGCATCGTGCCGATGGTGTACTGGGCAATATCCACGCAGTCGTTGCCGCCAAACCCGCCTTTTGCATCGGGCGAGAGGATCGGCACATTGATAATATCAGCATCGGCCATGGCGGGCGCAGCTGCCGCGTTGGGCGCGTTGCCCTGCTCGCCCTGGGTCATGAGCCAAACCTCGTCAAGGCCGAAAGCGGTTGCCCATTTCATGGCCGCTTTTCGGCCAAACGGTTTGTTTCCGTTGAGGTAGTTAGTCGCAACGGTGCGGGATATTTGCAGCCGTTCGGCCACCTCGCTCTGCGTTAATCCTTGCCCCGCAAAGTAATTTTTTAGTGTTTTGGTGAAATTTTCCATAATTTTGTTTCTAATTGATTAACAAATACTTACAAATTTGGGAACGTTTTGTGATATAATTGGAATATTAAAAAGTGTTAACAAAGTGCAGAAAGTTTCCAAAATATTTGCACAATGTTCCCAAAGGTGTTAACTTTGCAGTGTTCAAACAATGATAATACAAAAGTAAACCAAATTTTTCAAACCAACAAAAAAAATTACAATTATGGCAACACAAAAACAATCAATCCAGCAGATGCGCATGGCCGCACAACGGGCAATTATGGAGTATGTCCACGCCGAAAATGAGTACAACAACCTCCAAGAGGAGTGTGATTACACCAGCGAGAGCCGATTCGAATTTTACCACAAGATGGAAGAGCAGCGCAACGTCATGACGAAGTGCCGCCGCACTGCTTATGACGTTGTTGTTAAAATCGCTGCATTGTTCAGCATCGACACCAAGTGCAGGCCTGGCGATATGAATTCAATCCGCCGCGAATACATCACATTGTGTAATATGCTCACCCATACGTTTGCGTTCATGGCAAAGATGGGTTACACGCACTCATGCGCATATTGAATGATAATAACCTCGGTGGGGCGCAAGCCCCACCTCTAACCCAATTATAAACATTCAAACACTTACAACTATGACACAGAAAATTATCAAAATCGAAATCAAGGGTACAATCCAACCGACCACCTACAAGACCCGCAACGAGGCACTGGAACTAATATTTGGCCTCTGCAAGTGCGATGAGAACTACAACCCGCAAGACTTCCGCATCATCGAAGAGGAACGAATCGACCCCGAGGCCACCCTCATTGACGCGGCCAACAAGATTGCCGAGCGGCTTTCGATATTCGGCAAGATTGAGACCTCCAACTGTTGCGGTTGGGTCGAAATCCGCAGGGCTGACGTAAAATATCAGTCGTGGTACTCGGTTGAGTTGGAGCGGATAATGGAGACCGTGTTTGCCATTAACCACGAACTCCCCGAGGGTCATTCGGTGTTCTTCTCGATACAACACGAAGCCACTATCATGGTGTTCTTGCGCACACCCGAAGATGAAGACGAAGCCAACGACTAACGCGGTGGGGCATTGCGCCCCACCTCGCACTGGCGGGAAAGAGCCGCGCGATGGGCAATGCGGATGATAACACTTGAATGAGCAGGGGTTCAATTCCCCACCCGCCAACAACGAATTATTAACCAACATTAAATTATTAGAATTATGCCAACACTCACAGAACAACAACACAACGACGTGACCGCCCGCAATGAGCAGATCTGCGAACGGTTCACCACCCTGCGCGACCGTCAGCCACTGGCCACGCCCAACAAGATTATCCACTACCTCGCGGGCGAGTACAACCTCACTCCCCAGTATGTGGGAATCATCCTGCGCGACAACGGAATCGACACGAACTCTAAAACCGCCTGACCTATGAAGACCTTACGCATCGTCCGTTTCATCGTGAACGTGATTCTTGCCGCCGGCACTCTGCTGGTGTTCAACGAGAGCGACACATTCGTCCCGAACTTCATCGGCCTCGCCTGCGGCGCGCTGCTGATTGTCATCAACCCCAAAGGTGACGCGTGGATGCGCGCCAACGGAAAGGACGAGAAATGACCCCGACGCGCCCGAATATCGCCCCCTCCGGCAGTTACACGGTGACCCAAGCCTCCGCGCTGCTCGGCATATCGCGCAAGACCCTGCGCAGATATGAGAGTGCCGGACTGGTCGTTGCCCACCTCAACCGCATGGGGAGGCGCAAGTATAGCGGGCGCGAACTCATTAAACTTTGGAATATTAACTATTAATCAACTAAAATTAATCAATTATGGAACCAACAACAACCGCGCTGACCGCGCAACCAGTAGGGGTTTTCGCCTCTATCGCCAATTTTGAAGACTACCAAAGAATGGTGAAAGTCTTCGTTAACTCCAACCTCGTACCCGCCACCTTTAAAGGCGATATGGGCGCGTGCCTCATCGCGCTGAACATGGCGAACCGCATGGGCGCAGACCCCCTGCAAGTGATGCAGTCGTTATACATCGTCCACGGCAAACCGTCCTTTTCCTCGGCTTTCCTCATTGCGTGTTTCAACCAGTGCGGAAGGTATACCGCTATCCGTTATGAGATGCTCGGTGAGCGCGACACGGATTCATGGGGATGCAAGGCCTACACGACCGAGAAAAGCACTGGCGAGGTGATTGAGGGTGTGGCCGTGACTATCGGCATGGCCAAGGCCGAGGGGTGGTTCAGCAAGGCAGGGTCAAAGTGGAAGACGATGCCCGAGTTGATGATGCGCTACCGCGCAGCAACTTTCTTAATCCGCTCGGTTGCGCCCGAAATTGCGCTCGGGTTCCAAACCACCGAGGAGGTACGCGATGTTATCGACATAACCGACCGCGCCACCGTGGTAGGCGCGCCCTCGCTTGAAGACATCGCGCTGCAAGCCATGACACCGAGCGCCCACGCGCAACACGAACAACCCACAACATTATTCAACGATGAAAGCGCAAATTAAGGACATTATAGACGCGTCACCGCGTCAGCATAGCGAGGCATGGTATAAGGCACGACTGGGCAACTTCACGGGATCTCAAGTTGGCCGACTGATGAAAAAAGGACGCGGCAAGGATGCCGAATGGTCAGCCGATGCACTTACATACATTAAGGAAATAGTAGGTGAAAGACTGATTAACGAGGTGGTTCTTGGGGTCAGCGACCTATTTAACCAGTACCTCGATTTTACCGTAGCCTCGTCCAAAATGATGGCTTGGGGCAGCGACCATGAGAGTGACGCAATCAAAGCCTACTGCAAAATCACTGGCAACGAGGTGACCCATTGCGGGTCACTCCCACATGGCGAGGTGGCTTGCTTTTGGGACTCGCCCGATGGAATCCTATTAGATGCAGACGGCACTATCGAGGTAAAATGTCCGGCAGTAAAAACCCACGCGGAGTACCTTGTAGGGATAGCTGACGCAGCCGACCTACTGGCCATGAAACCCGAATACTACTGGCAATGTATGTCGCATATGGCCGTCACTGGCGCGGCATTCTGCGACTGGATGTCGTATTGCCCATTCCTCGCGCCCTCGCTGCACGTTGTGCGCATTGAGCGCGAGGAGGACGCACTCGCGCAGATGCTCGACCGAGTGACCAAAGCCGACCAGTTGGCCGAGCAGATGGTGGCCACCGCGCGCAGCCGTAAGATACCAACTAAAGCGGATGTGTCATAATTGGAATTTATGTGTTTGGACTGCGGGCGGTGTTTATCCGCTTACATCGCCCGCTTTTTTTAAAAAACGAATTATGAGCGACTTTAAGCGCGTGGGAGAACTAATAGATATCTATTATCCCGAGATTAGCGAACGGTTAAGAAATGGCAAAAGAACGCAAAAATAACGGCTGGATATGTCTTCACCGCGCCATGCGGGAGTGGCAATGGTATGACAACCCCATAATAAAGGCGGTTTTCATCGACTTGTTATTCTCCGCTTGCACCGAGCCTACATGGTTCAAGGGTCGCAAACTGGGGCGCGGCCAAACCGTTATTTCGGTCGACACCCTCGCGGCTAACAACGGCATAACCAAGCCGACAGTTATTAAGGCTCTGCGCCAGTTGGAAGATAGCGGTGAGATAGTGCGTAACAAGTGGAAATTTTACGTAATAACCACTATTCGTAACTATGCTAAATATCAAGATTTTGGGCAAAAGGTTAGTAAAAATAATTTACCGACCTCTTTACCGACCTCTTTACCGACCTCTTTACCGACCTCTTTACCCAATAAACAATATAACAACAATAACAATAACGTAGTCGTAGATATCCGCGCGCGCGCGCGAGGAATCGTTGACGATATGCTCCAGTCGCGGATAAGTGTTGAGGGGTTCTGCAAAAGCGCGGGTATAACGGTCGAGCAGTTTAGCCGCCTGGCTGACGAGGTACTCACCGAGTGGGAACTGGTCGGCAAACAACACCAAGACGAACAAGACGCAAAGCGACACCTCCTCGACCATATCCGCAAGAAAGCGCAAGCGCAGAGTGTAAAGGCCGCGCCACCGACCGAACGCAAGGCGCGTTTCCTTGCTCAATGCCGCGAACTGGTGACGCAGGGATACCCAAAGGCCGAGGTTGCCGAATTCGCCACCTACTACACCCAACCGACCAACGATGGCAGCGACCGAATGCTCTTCGAGACCTACCCCGCCTGGGACACCCGCGCCCGATTTCTACTGAATCAAAAACGAATAACAAAACAATGAGAAAGAAAACGAAGACATACACGACCAACCCCAACGCGGTAACGATGGCCGACCCGCAACTGGAGGCCTCGCTGGTCTGCGCCGCGATGAATCCGTACAGCGGCGGGAACATGACCCTGCTGTCGGGCATCGTCAGCGCGGACGATTTCAGCGACGAGCGGTGCGCGGCGGTGTGGCGCGTGATGTGCGCCTGCAACGCAGCCGCCAAAGACGTCACGCCGGTCAACATCGTGGCCATGGGCAAGGAGATGGGCGAAGAGATTGACCTGCGTCCGTTTATTGCCGCCGACGGCGCGGCTGAACCCGAAACACTCGCCCATGTCATCCGCAACATGGCGCAACGCAGGCGCATGGTCGACAATATGCAAGACATATACTTCACACTGATATACGACACCGAGGCCACGAATGAGCAAGTTCTCGCCCAACTGGACGCGATGGTAAAAGACATGGCCGCGACCAGCGACACAAAGACCGAGAGTTACAAGGATGTGTACCACCGCCTGCTGAAAGAGACCGAAGACAAGGCCAACGGTCTCGTCCCGCAGGGTGTGCCGTCGGGGTTCGCGCTCATCGACAACAAGGGCGGGCTTGAACGCGGCGAGCTGATGGTCATCGCGGGACGCAACTCCAACGGCAAGACGAGCCTCGCGTTGTGCGTCGCGCTCCATGCAGCCGAGCGGGGCGAGCCGGTGGGCGTATTCTCGCTTGAGATGACCAACGTGCAACTGGCCACGCGGCTGACCTCGCTGCTCACCGGCGTTGACGGCGAAAGCATCAAACGCGGGCAGCTGACCCCGGAGCAATGGGGGCAGTTCGTCCGCGTGAACGACCGCCTGCCGATTTATTTTGACAAGCGGCGGAGTACCGACGGCGATACACTCATCGGCAACATCAAGGCCATGCACGCGCAGCTGGGTGTGCAGATTGTGGTCATCGACTACCTCCAGTTGCTGCGCGGACGCGAGCGCGAGCGGTTGCAGCAGATAGGCGGCATCGCCCACAAACTGGAGGCGTTGAGCAAGCAGTTAGGCATCACCATCATACTGCTGTCGCAGCTGCGCCGCAACGCCCCGAACAACCCCGAGCCCAAAATAGAGGAACTCAAGGAAAGCGGGGACATCGCCGACGCGGCTGACTCGATTTATCTGGTCTACCGCCCCGAACGCCACGGCGAGAACGTGCGCTATCCCGATATGTCGCAGCGGTGGAGCGAGTACCCCACCAAAGGCACAGCTTTACTGATGTGCGTGAAGAACCGGCAGGGCGCGCTCGGCGGTGAGCAGTTGCTCGCGTTCGACGCGCCGACAACGCGGTTCTACGAACGTGAGATAATGCCGGACGCGGGTTCAACACCCCCGCCCATAGATGATATTTTAGGATTTTAACCAACAACACCAACACTATGACACGAACTGAACACATCAAGAACGAGGCAGGCAAGGAACGCAGCAACGAGGAACGCGAGGCGTTCATCCGCGGCGCGTTGTTCGCCGACAGCCTCTCGCAGCGGATGCTGACGAGCAAGGACGAGGTACTCGACAACGTGGCGCGCGCGGGAATCTCGCTCGGCCTGCTGCAATCGACGAGCCGCCTGCAACCGCTCTGCTGGGCGCGCGTGGCGGTGGCGTGGAAGCTGCGCGACCTGGGTATGTCCTCGACCGCCATCGGGCGGCTCATCAACCGCCACCACTCGTCGGTGCTGGCCATGTGGCAACAAGCCGAAAGTTGGTTCGAAAACGCGAAAGCACACGCGTTCGAATTGGCGTTTGTGAGCGATGTTCTCGCGGGCGAAAAGGTGGACATCCCCAAGCCGAAGACGATACAACGGTACGCGCCCAACGTGCCGCGCGAGGCGTTGTGCGTCGAGTGCGCGAGTTACCCGTGTTTCCGCGGCCTTGAGAACATGGCGAGCAATCTCGCGGAAACTTGCAAGTCATTCCAACGTAAATAACGTTTATCTCTTTTTATCAACTATTTACTGTTATTCCACGCTCCCGCCGTTCGGGAGAATAGCGGGAGTTTTTAATTAAAGACTATGGATTTAAACAAGAAAATAAAGTTTGCAATAAAGCTGATGCAGCGGGCATCGGAAATGGCTGAAAAGGTCGGCCAACCGCTTGAGATTGCATATTCGGGCGGCAAGGACAGCGACGTGATTCTCACTCTTGCGGAGATGGCGGGAATCAACCACAAAGGGATATACAAGTGTACCACGCTTGACCCGCACGGCACAATCACACACGCAAAAGAACGTGGGTGCGTAATCCTGCCTCCTAAAAAGTCGTTCAAGCAATGTATCGTGGATGCTGGCTTTCCGTCACGTTTTAGACGCCATTGCTGCGCAACGTTGAAAGAATACAAGGTCTATGATTATGCGGTGGTTGGCATTAGACGAGATGAAAGCGCAAAACGTGCCGCCCGATACAAAGAACCCGAAGAATGTAGGGTGTATTCAAAGAAAAAGAAAGCACGGCATTATTTTCCCATCCTTGAATGGAGCGCACAAGACATCGAGGAGTTCATCCGTGCAGAGGGCATCAAGTGCCACCCGCTTTACTATGACGAAGACGGGAATTTCCACGTTGAGCGGAGATTGGGGTGCATTGGTTGCCCACTTAAAAGCAGAAAACAACGGATTGAGGATTTTAAGAGACACCCAAACTTTATCAAGCTATACACAAGCGGGGGGGGCAACACCTTGATACACACCCGAATAACAAGAGCCACCAACATTTTAAAGATGCTTATGAGTATTTTGTTTGGTCGCTATTCTGCGATAGCTTGAATGATTTTAGAACCAGATTCGGTGCGAACTTGTTTGACGACGGAATCGACTGCAAACAATTTTTACAAGATTATTTTAAGATAGAGCTATGACACTAAAAGAAAGATACAAAGCATTATGCGAGGAGTATGTGACCAAGTTGGCGCATATGTACGACCTCTCCAACGACCACTTTTGGGTGGCCGATGAAGCTAAAAGAAGAAGAAGTCAAAAATCGTGAATGTTTTCTTAAAAAGATAAATAAATGGATTACGAACAGAAATACAAAGAAGCATTAGGCTGGATGCAAAGCCTTTATAAAGGATTGCATGGAGCAACAAAAGAAGATGCCGAGCATTACTTCCCCGAACTCAAGGAGAGCGAGAATGAAAAAAATATTAAAGATTTAATAGATGAACTGAAATGTTCTTTGAGGGCGGCAAATTGTCAAAATTATGCTTGTGGAGAAGGACACGAAAAGAGAATCGCTCTTTTGAAATGGGGTATTGCTTGGCTTGAAAAGCAAAAAGGCAAACTTGATGCTGATGAGGTGATTGAATGGTTAGAGAGAAACGCAACATTATTTGGAGCAAATTGGTGTCATACAGAAAATATCATTGAACAATTTAAAGAAGATTTTGGAATATGAAAGCAATAGATTTGATGATTGGCGATTGGGTGCAACTCACCGACCCTATC
>JAEIGA010009200.1_pt1 | contig 14941 bp, 12 predicted proteins | sample 9270691 | NCBI WGS metagenome assembly JAEIGA01 (sample SAMN17057246, study PRJNA624740) | gut metagenome | biome: biome; isolation source: fecal sample | host: Bos grunniens | place: China: Xizang | collected 2019
ACCTCCGGGTTGATGACTTCACGGTCGGTATTGAGGATGGCGACAAACTCTTTGATACCGCCTTCGTAATGAAAATGTTCGGTACGGGGCGCACCGGAAGTGACATCCCGTTCATCGGTCAGGGTGATGTGGATGCCCCGGTTCAGAAATGCCAGTTCGCGCAGACGTTTGGCGAGGGTATCCCAGACGTAAACGGTGTCCGGGAAGATGGTTCCGTCCGGTTTGAACGAAACTTTGGTGCCGCGTTTGGTGGTAGTTCCGACTTCGGTCAGCTGTTTGGAGGTGACGCCGCGTTTGAAGCTGATGGCGTAGGCTTTGCCGTTACGGCAGACTTCGACATCCATCCAGTCGGAAAGGGCATTCACGCAGGAGACACCCACACCGTGCAGACCGCCGGAAACTTTGTAGCTGTTGTGGTCGAATTTACCACCGGCGTGAAGCACGGTCAGTACGACTTCGACGGCGGGTTTGTTTTCGGTCGGGTGCATATCCACAGGGATACCGCGGCCGTCGTCTTCGACAGTAATTGAATTGTCGGCGCGGATGATGACTTTGACATCGCTGGCGAAACCGGCGAGGGCTTCGTCGATGGAGTTGTCAACTACTTCGTAGACCAGATGGTGCAGACCGCGGACTCCGGTATCGCCGATGTACATTGACGGGCGGACCCGGACGGCTTCGAGACCTTCGAGTACGGTGATTTTACTGGCACTGTACTCCTCTGCCGGGCGGATATTTTCGATATTTTCTTCACTCATGTATATTCGGTTCCCATTGTTTCAGGGCGAAAATGCCCTTAATGAATAATGCTTATTTTACCAAATGATACAATACACCTGTTTTGCTTCGAAATCAAGTCAGAAACGGTTAAAAAATCGATGAAAAAACAGAAAAAATTCCGAGCGGCTCCAATGCTATTTTTTTTACAGAAAAACTTGATAATCGGACAAATGGCGTATATATTATATAATGAGGCATTATTTTTGCCCATTTTAAAATTGTTTCAACCGGATGTACGGTCTGTGAAGCGGGACGGTTGCCCGCTTTTTTACTGCCGTGATTCCGAACACAGTAAGCGAATGATGAAATTTAAATGCGCCATTGCGAATCCGGGGCGCAGGAACTGACAGGAGGAAATTATGGGAAATGAACTGTTGACGATTCTTCAATATATTGAGCAGGAGCGCGGCATCAGCCGTGAAACCACGGTCCGGGCGCTGGAAAATGCGATCCTTTCCGCTTCCCGGAAAAGCATCCACCCGGCTTCTGAACTCAAAGTCCGGATCGATCCGCCCACCGGCAAGATCCAGGCCTGGGCGATCCTGGAAGTGGTCGAGGGTATCCCCAATTGCGACCAGCTGACCATCGAACGCGCCAAAGAACGCTATCCCGAAGTCAAGGTCGGCGACAAGGTCGAATGGGAGGTCACTCCCCGCAACTTCGGACGTATCGCCGCCCAGACTGCCCGGCAGGCGATCAGCCAGCAGCTCCGCAAGGCTGAAAAAGATAATGTTCTGGAACTTTTTGCCGATCGCGTCGGTCAGATCCTTTACGGTACGGTCCGTTCGGTCGAGGCCGGAAATGTCATTATCGATTTCCAGAAGGCTGAAGGTATCATGCCCGCCAAAGAGCGCATCCACGATGAACAGTACAGCAACGGCGACCGCGTCAACGCTCTGCTGGTCAAGATCGATACCAACACCAGCGGCCCGAGCCTGATCGTTTCCCGTACTTCTCCGGAGTTCGTTATCCGGCTCTTTGAACGGGAGGTCAGCGAGATCCATGACAATATCGTGACCATCAAGGCCATCGCCCGTGAAGCCGGAAAACGGACCAAGATCGCAGTTGCTTCCAGCGATCCCCGGGTCGACCCGGTCGGTGCCTGCGTCGGTCTGCGCGGCATCCGGGTCCGCCGCATCACCGATGAACTCGGCAGCGAACGCATCGATATCGTGCCCTGGGATGAAGATATCCGCAAATTTGCCGCCAATGCCCTGCTGCCCGCCAAGGTGCAGAGCGTTGAAGTGAACGAAGAAAAACATGAATTGCAAGTCATCGTCGCCGATGATCAGTCCAAGGTCGCTTTCGGCCGCAAGGCGCAGAATGTCCGCCTGTCCGCCAAACTTCTGGGCTGGAACATCAAACTTTGCGATGAAAACACCCGCAGTCGCGGACCTTCTATCGATGAGCAGATCCGCATCGCCGCCGAAAAACTTGCCGAAGCCGCAGGGATTTCCACTGCCGACGCCGGTAAGCTGGTCGCCGCAGGATTTGTAACCGTGGATGGTCTCAAGGCCGCTGATCTCGATGCGATCAGCGCTGTCGAAGGGTTGAATTTCGGCGAAGTCAGCGCCGCGATCGCCCGGCTCAAAGATTGAGGACGTCACGCAGGATAAGGAGATGTCAATATGGGTCAACTTACAGTAAAAGAGCTTGCCAAAAGATACGGAGTGGCTTCCCGGGATATCGTCCGGGAGCTCAATGAACAGGGTATTGAAACCGGCGATTCAGTGGATTCTGTGATTCCGGAGGATATGCAGGAACTGGTGGAGTCCTATTTTTCCGATCTCTACGACAGCGACGAAATCCAGGTCCGCAATTCCGACAAGCGTTCCGCTAAAAATCAGAGCAAAAACTCCGGCAAAGGCAAGGAGAAAAATGTTCCGGTCAAAAATCAGCGCGCTTCCGGAAGCTCTTCCAGCGAAGACAGCAGCAGCGATCTCGAAGGCAAGACCATCACTCTGCCCTCTCCGGTGATCGTAAAAGTCCTGGCTGAAGCTGTCGGCAAAAAGCCGAATGAACTTATCAGCGATCTGATCAAACTCGGTGAACTTGCCGGTATCAATCAGCCTATCAGCGATGCCAACGCCAAGAAACTTTGCGCTTCTTACGGTTGCGAACTGGTTTTCGGTGCCGCTCCCAAAGCCGAGACCGCTCCGGTCGCAGCCAAGAAAAATGAGGTGGTCTACGATCCTTCACAGCTGCGTGAACGTCCGCCGGTCGTCACCTTCATGGGACACGTCGACCACGGCAAAACTTCTTTGCAGGACAAGGTGCGCAATACCAACGTCACCGCCGGTGAAGCCGGTGCCATCACCCAGCACATCGGTGCGTCCAGCGTGATATTCAACGATAAGCCGATCACCTTTATCGATACTCCGGGACACGCGGCATTTTCCCAAATGCGCGCCCGCGGTGCCGGAACCACCGACATCGTGGTGCTGGTCGTTTCCGCTGCGGAAGGATTCAAGCCGCAGACCGTCGAAGCGATGAACCATGCCCTCGCCGCCGAAGTGCCGATCATCGTTGCGATCAACAAGATCGACCTGCCCGAAGCCGATCCGGATAAAGTTCTGCTCAATATGCAGCAGAATGGTCTTACCAGCGAAGACTGGGGCGGTGATATCGGTACCGTCCGGGTTTCCGCCAAGACCGGTGCCGGTCTGCCCGATCTTCTGGAACGTATCCTGCTTGAAGCCCAGATGCTCGAACTCAAGGCCAATCCCAAACGTCCCGCCGAAGGAACCATCCTCGAAGCCCAGCTGGAGCAGGGTTTCGGTCCCACCGCCCACGTGCTGGTGCAGGAAGGTACGCTCAAAGTCGGCGATATCGTCCTCTGCGGCGAATACTACGGCCGGGTCCGTACCCTGATCAATGACAAGGGCGAACGGGTCAAATCGGTTCCCCCCGGTTTTCCGGTCAAGATCGTCGGTTTGAATGGTGTCCCAGAAGCCGGAGATCATCTGGAATGCTGCGAATCGGAAAAAGAGGCCCGCCTGATCGCTTCTGAACGGGTCGCCGCCAAACGTGCGGAAACGCTCTCTTCCAGTGCCATTACCAGTGCCGAGGACCTCTTCAGCAAACTCAACCAGGAAGAGCAGAATACCCTCAATCTGATCATCAAAGCTGACGTCCGCGGTTCCGGTGAAGCCATCGCCGGTTCGCTCGCCCAGCTGCCCAGCGATAAGATCCGTTCTGTGGTCGTTGCCAACGGCGTCGGTCCCATCAGCGAAAGCGATATCGACCTTGCCGCCGCCACCAATGCCATCGTGGTCGGATTCCACGTCCGGGTCAATCCGGGCGTCAATGACCTCGCCAAAAAACGCGGTGTCGAAATCCGCCTTTACAGCATCATCTACGAATTGCTCGAAGATATCACCGATGCTCTCGCCGGTAAACTTGCCCCCGAACGCAAAGAAAAGGTGGTCGGCGAAGCCCGCATCCTCCAGATCTTTGAATTGAGCAAAGGTCCGAAAATTTGCGGATGCCGGGTCGATTCCGGTGTCGTCAAAGTCGGTGCCAAGGCCCGTGTGCGCCGGGATAAAGAACTTATCTACAACGGTGAAGTCGCCAGTTTGCGCCACTTCCGGGATGATGTCCGGGAAGTCAAAGCCGGTCTGGAATGCGGTATCCGTCTGGATAACTTCGCTGACTTCCTCGTCGGTGACGAAATCGAGATTTATGAAATCGAACTGAAAAAGGCAACCCTCTGATGGCTGAAAAAATTGACAGACTTACCCGGGTGAACGAATTGCTCAAACGGGAGATCGCCACCGAAATCGAACGATTGGTGATGGCGCAAAGTTCCGGTATGCTGATCTCGGTGACCGAGGTCAGAACCAGCGTCGATCTGCGCAATGCCACCGTCGGTATCAGCATTTTCGGAGGCAAAAAGACCGCCTCCGAAAACAGCGCCGTATTCAAAGAACTCAACGCCCGCAAGAGCGATATCCAGCGCCACCTTGCCCGGGTGTTGGGATTCAAACATACGCCGGTGCTGACCTTTAAAGAAGACCGCCGGACTGCCATGGGCGACAAGGTTCTGGAATTGCTCAACGGCGGAGAGTGAGTCAGCGATGATCCAGCAGATCACGGAGAAACTTCTCAATGCCCGCCGGGTATTGATCATGACTCACCGCCGTCCCGACGGCGATGCGCTGGGCAGCAGTTTCGGCTTGCAGAGTTTTTTGCGGCATCATAATGTCGCTGCTGACGTGATGCTCGTCGATCCGCTGCCCCGCCGCTATCAGGGTTTTGTCAGCGATTTTGTTTCTCAAGTCGAAGTCGGAGATTATGACCTCTTTGCCGCCGTGGACTGCGCCAATGGCGAACGGCTCGGCATCGGAGAAAATTTTTCCGTCGATACTTTGCGGGATCGTGATTTTGTTTCCATCGACCATCACAAAGGGAATTCGCTTGCCGCTCCCTGCGAATGGATCGAACCCGCCGCCTGCAGCGCCTCTTTTATGGTGGCAAAAATGCTGCTTGGCACCGGATTGGAAATGCCCGCCGGAACGGCGACATTCCTGATGACCGGTATTATGACCGATACCGGCAGTTTCTGTTTCGCCAATACCGACGCCGATGCGTTTGAAGTCGCCGCCGAATTGCGTAAGCGGGGCGCCGATATTGATCGCATCGCCAATACGGTGTTTTTCAGCAAGCCGCTGAATCAGCTTCAGTTTGAAGCCGAACTGGTGAGCAGCTGCTTCAAAATCTGCTGCGACGGCCGTTTCGCATACTGCTTCGTTCCGGAATCGCTGATGCAGAAATATAATTTCGATATGCGCGAAGATGAGGGATTGATCGATCTGCTCCGGGGGATCGAGGGAGTCAAGATCGCTATGCTTTCCCATAAACGCAGCGACGGATTCCGTATCTCCCTGCGCAGTAAAGATAAAGATTTCCCGGTCGGCCCCATCGCCCGCGAACTGGGCGGCGGCGGTCACGATATGGCGGCAGGAGCCACTCTCGATCTTCCGGATTTCGCCGCCGTCGAAGCAATCATGCTGGAAAAAGTCTCTGCACTTTTAAAGTGATTGGAGTCGGGGAAAGAAGGAAAACTTTTTTCAAAAAGTTTTCCCCCTTTCTCCGAACCCCTGTTCCCCTTTTAAAAACTTCTCCGTTCGTATTTCCGATTTTGCTGTTGCAAAAATCAAAAATACAGGAGTTTGTATCATTATATACCGCAAATGCATCGCCCGGATTTCAGATTTGACGAAGTAAAAGATGAAATCCGTACTCAAAAGTTTTTGTAAAAAGGATGGGGGCTTGGGGGAAGGAAAATAAACTTTTTTCAAAAAGTTTTTTGCCTTTCCCCCAAAGTATCATTTTACAGAAAAACCGGTTTGCATTGGAGTGCGGAATCGGGAAGATCGTAGAGTTGCCGGATTTGAGCGATGGCGGAATCGGTGGGGAGATCGAAGCTGATTTTGCCGTTTTTCATACCGATTATGCGTTCGCCGTAGGTCAGGGCACGGTTGATGTCGTGCAGGACGATCACGACGGTGATCGAGTGCTGCTGTTTGGCTTTGATAAGCAGATCAAAGAGTTCCCGGAATGCGGCCGGATCGAGTGCGGAAAATGGTTCATCGAGCAGCCAGACTTTCGCTTGCCGGGCGAGGATGAAACTTAAAAACACCCGCTGTTTTTCGCCTCCGGAAAGTTGTGACAATTGGCGTTGGGCAAGAGCGGTTATGCCGAGCGTTTCCATCGATCCGGAAATGATTTCCCGATTGACTGCACCGGAACTCTGATGGGGGTAGCGGGCGCAGGAGAGCAATTCTTCGACGGTGAAACTTTCCGGCACCGGCGGATTTTGCGGCAGGTATGCCAGATTTCGCGCCAGTTCCCGGGGGTGGATCTGTTTCAGCGGGACACCGTCGAGCAGGATATTTCCGGAATCCGGACGCAGGATGCCTGCGGCAGTTTTGAGCAGAGTGCTTTTGCCGCAGCCGTTGACTCCGGCGAGGATGGATATGGAATTTTCCAGCGGGGCAGCGGTGGCGTGGTCAAGCACCGGTCTCCCGTGGCGGTAGGCAAAAGATATTTCCCGGAGCTCGATTTTCATAATGTTTCCTCCCGGGAGTTGCAAAGCAGCACGATGAAAAATAACGCTCCACAACCGGAAAGCAGAACTCCGGCGGGGATTTCCATTGCATCCGGAGAGAGCAGTTGTCCCAGATAATCTCCGGCAAGAACCAATACCGCTCCGGCAAGTGCGCTTGCCGGGATGATAAATTTATTGGAACCGCTTTTACTCAACAGCCGCATGGTGTGCGGTGCGATCAATCCGGCAAAGCCCAATAATCCGGCGATCCCGGCGGCGCTGGCGCTTCCCAACGCCGCAATGCCCAGAGCCAGCAGCCGGGTCGGAATCACCCGGAGTCCCAGAGTGGCGGCGTTGTCATCGCCGAGAGCGAGGATGTCGAGTTTTTTCCGGAGCATGATGGCGGCGATGACCGAAATTATCAAACCGGGGGCGAACAGTTTCAGTTCATAAAAAGATACTCCGGAAAATCCCCCCAGCAAAAAGTTGAAAGCCGCCGAATAACGTTCGGTTCCGAACATCAATATCGCTGTAGAGATGGTTCCGAACAATGCTCCCAGCGCCACTCCGGCGAGGATCAAGCGCAATGGAGACAGTTTCCGGCTGCCGGAGGCGAGGAAAATCAGCAGCGTCACCGTCAGCGCTCCCAGAAAGACGGCGATCCCGAGAAAATTCACCAGTGACGGCAGCCAGATCATCACCGCCAGTCCGGCGCATCCGCCTCCGGATGAGATCCCGAGCAGATCGGGAGAAGCCAGCGGATTGTGAAGTACGCTCTGCAATATTGCTCCGGCACAACCCAGCGCAGCACCGCACAAAATGGCGGTGATGATGCGGGGGATGCGCAATTCAAAAACTACTATCGAAAGCGGGGAATCGTTTGATTTGCCGCATATCATGTCAAAAAATTCTGAAAGTGTCGGAGTCCCGTCGATCGTCAGGGCAAGGACGGGGATGACCAGCAGCAATATTGCCGGCAGGATGATAGCCAGAGTGCGCCGGTCAAAAAGTTTCATTTTTCCGGCCCGGTGGTTTTGATGATGAGCAGTTCCCGGCGGCAATTGAAGCGCCACGGAAATGATAATTCATTGAGTCCGGCGCAGACAAACATGGTGGTGTTCCATATTTTATGGTGGAATATGCCGTGGGCAAAAAAGTTCCCGTAATGGCTGTGGATTCGCAACGGCACATTGATGATCGGCAGATTGACCTGTCCGCCGTGGGTGTGCCCGCAAAGGATTATCTGCGGGAAGTATTGCCGTTTTCTCCGGTCGAGAGCGACGGCGGTATCGGGGCTGTGCGCCATCATAATATTGAGTTTGTTCATATTCATTTCCGGAAGTCTGCATATTCCGGAACTGACGTCGGCGACTGCGCTGAAGACCAGATTGCCATCCGGCCAGATTTCGTTTTCAAGGAAGCGGATATCCTGTCTGGCGTAGAATTCTCTCCAGAAATTTCTGCCGAGCCAGACTTTGCCGTATTCCCAGTTGCCTCCGGCGGCAAGGCATACATCGGCTCTCTTTCGCAATTGCGGTAAAATTTCTTCCAGAGCGGGGATGTCGGTGGCATCGCCGACCATATCTCCGCCCAGAAGCAGATAGTCGGGTGAATATTGGGACAATAATTTTTCCAGATGGTGCAAAATGCGCAAACTTTTGCGGGAGCGATGGTAGTGCAGATCGGTCACAAAGGCGATACATTTGCCGCCGGGAATTCCCGGAAGTTCCGGCAAAACATACTCTGCAACCGAAATCGGATGACCGGAAATCACACGGTATCCCGGCATCCGTTTCGGATTAAGATACTGCCATCGGTTGAGACGGTGCGGAAACTGTCTCAACAATGGAAAATATTGTTCCTTGATTGAAATCACGCATCCAGTTCCGCAATGATCTCTTCCGGCAGGGGTCTGACGGCGATGAGTTTGGCACTTTTGCCGTCGGGACCTTCAAAACTTTCCCCGGCGCGGCAGTTCAGGACTGCTTTGCCCAGGCGGGTACGGTATGAAAGGAAGCGACGGTCCGGATCTCCATCCCAGGCGCCGAGCAGATAATATTTTTCATTCTGGGCGCCGGAAAGCTGGATTTCGATTTCCGAACCGATGACCGCAGTATCAGAAACTTCGACCTGCTTCATCACCACCGGCTGGATGTTGGCCAGTTCGCGTTCCAGTTCGGAGCGGCGGCGGCTGAGGTAGTTGCGTCGTTCTTTGGCGGCATCGAATTCGGAGTTTTCCCGGAAGTCACCGTGGGCGCGGGCAGTTTTGAGCGCTTCGCGGTTTTCCGGGACGTGGATATTGATGATGTCATCGAGTTCTTTGATGAGCATCTGATGAGACTTGACGCTGGTGTAAGAGGGTTCGTGGACCGGGACGGCAGCGACCGTTTCAGTTTTGCCGATACCGGCATTGAGGATCTTCTGACCGGCACCGCTTTCCAGATATTCCTGAAGTTCTTTGGACTGGCGGGCAAGTTTGACCATCAGGCTCTGACGTTCGCCGGAACTGAGGAACAATGCGCTCTGAAGCAGAGAACCGAACATGATGGTGTCTCCGCCGAGCATATCGATCAAATGGCCCTGGAACGCTTTGTCATCCATCAGCATCGTCCGCATTTCCCGCCGGGCGGCAGCCCAGGCTTTGGGCGGTTCTTCGCCGCTCAAAATGCGGGAAACATTGTCCAGATTGACCAGCCGGAGCAGTTCTTCATCGGAACGTTTTTTCCGGTTCTTCCAGATCCAGAGGAGCAAATCGGCGCTGCAGCGGTGGGAATTTGCCATATCGCAGATCGCTTCGTCGGAGATGTGGGCGCAGAGGCAGTTCAACGCTTTGAGCGGAAGTTTGATCGCACAGGCGGCGAGGTAGTCTTCGTCAAAAATCTGCGAAGCCACTGCGGAGAGTTTTTCCAGAAGTTTGCTGGCAAGTTCGCCCCAGACGGCGAAATCCGCAAATCCGGTATCGGCGGGATTCGCCGGGAAAAATGCGGTCTTTCCGGTGAGCGGAGTGAGGATCTGTGCCAGTTTTTCGCCGGCAGCCCGGTCGGAAATTTTGGCAACGATGGTGGCCAGCAGTTTGCTTTCACGTTTGGCGGTGTCCGCTTTGAGCCGTTCAAAGAAGGTGTGAAATGCGGCGATCTCATCGTCGGCAAAGCTGCCGCAATTGGCGGCGGCTTCGGCATCCAGAAGCATATCGACCTCTTTCAGACTGCGGCCGTCACAGGCCCGGCGGGTTCCGGGGCGGGCGGTGGAAACGGCGGCTTTGGCAGCGGCAGGAATGGCACTCGCCGAAGCGGCAGCCGGGGCAGCGGCGTTCCAATATTTTTCAAATGCGGCGGCATCCATTGTTTTGGCGCAGCCGGATTGTGCCATCAGTTTCATTTTGGCATCGGAAACCGGGACTTGGGCGCGTTTGGCGACGATGGTACGGAAACGATCGGCGCTGATCGGAATGCCGCTGCGGCATTCCGCCAGCTGGATGAGTTCCGGACCGGAACTCAAAACAACTGCATCCTGCAAAATAATATCCAGCGGAGTAATGGAATTACTGCCGCTGCTGCCCAGCGGCATCAGCGGCAATGAAGCGTTGATGCTGTCCAGAGTTCCGGCAACTGCCCAGCGGCGGGAGGCGACCAGGAAGATCACCGCACCATTTTTGATCGCCAGGAGCCGGGCAAAGCGCAATGCGATATCGCCGGGCTGGGCACCTTCGGTACGGACTCCGAGCGCCTTGATGACCGGAGCATGGTTGAGGTAGGGCGGCAGCAGAACTTTGACCGCCTGGATCAAAACTTTACGGAAAAACACCTTGCCGGGAACTCCCATCAGGGCGATATCCATGGCAAAACGTGCCGCCGTGGTGGACAAAGTAGATGAACACCAGTCTTCCCACAGTGTTTCCAGACGGTCAGCCAGCTCTTCGGGGACCGGTTTGCCGGTCGCGGCGACAAAATCTTTGAGTGCATTGAGTTGAGCCTGTCCGGCAGACTCCATAACTGCGAGCATCAGCTCGTCCAAACGTGCGCTATCCATAAAACTCCTCGTTTATCTGTTATTTTTTCTGAACAGTCATATCATTAATATACAGTTTCTGCGATTTTTTTACAAGTTCATCATGCCGGTAATTGCAAAAAACTGTAAAGCCGCTCCCGCAGAAACGAACAAATGCCATATCGCATGGGAAAATTCCCGGCGGTTGACATAGAATACCACCCCGACGGTATAACAAACTCCACCTGCTGCAAGCATCCAGAGTGACGCCGCCGGGAGCATCCTGAACAGCTTTCCGGCAATAGCGATGCAGCACCAGCCCATGGCGATGTACAAAATGATTTCAAATTTTTTAAAACTGCGGATGTTGCAAAAATGGCCCGTACAGCCGACGAGCGAAAGTCCGGCCAGCAATGAAAAAATAATTACCCCGGTGAGGTCGGGAGAAACCCGGCACAGCAGCGGCGCATAACTTCCGGTAATGAGAAAATAGATAGCGCAGTGATCCAGTTTCCGGGCGATTTTGCGCCCGCGGGAGCTGCGGAGGCTGTGGTACAAGCCGGAGACCCCGAACATGAAGAGCAGGCTTGCCCCGTAAAATATATAGGCAATATGTCTGTAAACGCCGGTTCCGGGCAGAGGATGGCTGAAAAGATGAATCATTCCGGGGATCAGCAATGCAAATCCGGCGAAATGAGTCATCGCATTGAGCCGTTCTTCCCTGGCGGTGTATGTTTTCTCTCCGGAACTCATCAATATTTCACCAGCGGATCAACAGAGCCGCCCAGGTGAGTCCGGCACCGAAACTTACCACAAGAGCGTAATCGTCTTTTTCCAATTGGCCGGAACGGTTCAATTCGTCCAGGCAGATCCCGATGGAAGCACTTGAAGTATTGCCGTAACGTTCTACATTCTGGTAGACCTTTTCGGGCATTTCCAGACGGGATGCGACGGCGGAAATGATGCGCCAGTTCGCCTGATGGGGGATCACCCAGCGGATCTTCTCCTGCGGGACATTGGCACGTTCCAGCAAGGTCCGGCAGGCGTTGGTCATGGATTGCACCGCCAGCTGGAAGGTCTTGGGACCGCCCATTTTGATGGAGTGCAGATGGGCGTCGACGGTTTCATGGGAAGCGGGCATGGCGGAACCGCCGGCGGGCATTTGCAGGATATCGCCGTAGTTGCCGTCAGCAGAAATGATGCCGTCAGCATAAAAGTCCGGAGTTTCCGGGTTGCCGTCATTTTCAAGAATGACCGCAGAAGCCGCATCGCCGAAAAGCACGCAGGTCGAACGGTCGGTCCAGTCGACGATGCTGGAGAGTTTTTCCGCACCGACGACCAGCGCACGTTTGTATTTCAAAGGAGATGCCATCATGCCGTAGGCGATATTGAGACCGTAAAGCAGACCGGAACAGGCCGCTTCGATATCAAAGCAGACGCAGGGCGCCGCACCGATTTTACGCTGAACGATGGTCGCCGTATTGGGGAACGGCATATCCGGAGTCACTGTGGCGATGATGATGAGATCAAGGCTGTCGGCCGGTATTCCGGCGATCTCCAATGCCGCCAATGCGGCTTTGGATGCCATATCGCTGGTCGTTTCTTCGGGGGTGGCGATGTGGCGTTCTTTGATGCCGGTACGGGTGACGATCCATTCGTCGGAGGTATCGACCATTTTTTCAAGATCAGCGTTGGTGAGCAGCCGCTCCGGAGTATAGCGGCCGGTGCCGATAATTCGTATTCCCATGTTTCAATCTCCTGCAATATTTAAATATGTTTTTTTCTTAAAAGAGGGGGGCAATGCGGTGAAATAGTCACTTTCACCGCTTTCCTGGAGTCCGAGTTCGTGCCATGCGACATTGATGCTCCAGCGTTTCAATTCGTCATAAAAGTTGTCATCCGCCCGTTTGCCCGGGCAGGTGTAGTCGATGATCGTCGGATTGGTGGCGTAGATGAACGCCGGGGCAAATACCGACAGCGCCCAGCATCGGGCTTTGCGGTAATCGGTACTGCCGGTGATCCGGACATAGGTGCGGGTGTAACGGATACAGCCCGGGATCAGGATTTCTGCCAGTATCCGCCGTCTGCCGATGTCGTTGGCTTCGGCGCAGCGCATGATAAAGGTATTCATCCACGGATTTTCCGGGCGCGGCCGGATGAATTCAAACGCCTGATCCACCATGTAGGCGACGATTTTGCGCTGACCGGCGCGACTTTCCCAGAGTTCGGGATGGTTTTTGATGAATTCGTTGGGCATGTAGTGGCGGTAGGAGTCCAGCACGAAGTCGATCACCGCATTGACCAGACCGTCTTTGTTGCCGAAGTGATAATTGATCAATGCGACATTGACCCCGGCTTTTGCGGCGATGGAACGGACATTGGTTCCGCTTACTCCGTTTTCGGCGAAAAGAGCTCCGGCGGCGACGATAAGTGCCTGCCGACTGTTCTCTGCGTTTTCGCTCTTTGCCATTGTTACCCCAAAAGATTCCGTTCTTAAACAAATGTTTAAATGATAAAATACATCCAACATCGGCAAATAGCAAATAAAAATCTGTTAAATAATTGAAAAATAATCAAAACGGCTGTTTTGAAGATGCTGTTTCAAGAACTATTGACGGACATTTGCCGTCCTTGCGGAAAAAAGCCATTTTTTCGCTTGAAAATCTCAATTTACAGTTGTATATTATAGGACAAACATAACATGGTGTTGGCAAGCACCGCAAGTTTTAGGAGAGGTACAATGAAGATTTACAATTTTGCTGCCGGTCCGGCCATGCTTCCGGAAGTCGTAATGCGTAAAGCGCAAGCTGAATTTCTCGATTATCAGGGCAGCGGAAGCGGTATCCTTGAACTTTCCCACCGCGGCAAATTTTTCCAGCCGGTGATCGACCGCGCTGAAGCCAACGTCCGTGAACTCATGGGCCTGACCGATGATTACTCTGTGCTTTTCATCCAGGGCGGTGCCAGCATGCAGTTCGCCATGCTCGCCATGAACTTCCTCAACGGCGGAACCGCTGACTACGTCGACACCGGCGTCTGGAGCAACAAGGCGATCAAAGAAGCCAAGATGTTCGGTAATGTCAACGTCGTCGCCAGCAGCCGTGATGACAAATACTCCTTCATCCCCGCTCAGGATCAGTGGAAGCTGACTCCGGGTGCTGCTTACATGCACATTACCAGCAATAACACCATTGCCGGTACCCAGTACTACAACTTCCCCGAAGCCCCCGCCGGTGTGCCGCTTATCGCTGATATGTCCAGCGACATCATGTCCCGTCAGTTTGATGCCACCAAGTTCGGTATGATCTATGCCGGTGCCCAGAAGAACCTCGGCCCTGCCGGTGTTGCGCTGGTCATCCTCCGCAAGGATCTGGCGGAACGCACCGATGATTCCAAGGTGCCGACCATGCTTCGTTACTCCACCTACATCAACGAAGGTTCCATGTTCAACACCCCGCCGACCTTCGCCATCTACCTCCTCGCTCTGGTCACCGACTGGATCAAGGAAAACGGCGGCATCGCCGGTATCGAAAAGATGAACAACGAAAAGGCCAAGATCCTGTACGATTTCCTCGACGAGAGCAGCTTCTACAGCTGCCCGGTCAAGGGTCTGGATCGTTCCCGCATGAACGTTGTCTTCCGCACCCCCAGCGAAGAACTCGACGCCAAGTTCGTTTCCGAAGCTACCGCTGCCGGACTCACCCAGCTCAAGGGTCACCGTCTGGTCGGTGGATGCCGTGCCAGCATCTACAATGCCATGCCTGCTGAAGGTATCATCGCATTGGTCGACTTCATGAAGAAATTCGAAAGCGCCAATCGCTGAAGTATGAGTTACGCTCCGGCGAAATGCCTGTAATCAGGGCCACCCACCCCTCCTGATTCAGGCGTTTCCCGGAGCCTTTACCATTTTACAGGAGCCGTTTGAAATGTTTGAAATTGAGATAGACCGTTCGTTTGCCGCCGCCCACCAGCTCAAGGGATATGAGGGAGATTGCCGCAATCTTCATGGACACAACTACGGAGTGACCGTTACTGTTGTTGCGGATAAACTCAACGAAATCGGTATCGCACTTGATTTCAAACTGCTGAAATCTGCGGTCGATGAGGTGATCGGTAAATTTGATC
>JAEIGA010009201.1_pt1 | contig 14941 bp, 7 predicted proteins | sample 9270691 | NCBI WGS metagenome assembly JAEIGA01 (sample SAMN17057246, study PRJNA624740) | gut metagenome | biome: biome; isolation source: fecal sample | host: Bos grunniens | place: China: Xizang | collected 2019
AGCGGTGTGTCACAGCTCTCCAAAGCAGATCGTGCGGAGATTATCCGCAGAGTACAACGAGGAGAGAAGATCCGTTTTTAAACCGCATCCGATCTCCTCTCAAAATGAAAGGAGATTAAAAAACCATGAAAAAGTTTATCACTATGCTGGTAAAGAGTCTGCAGCTCTTCGCTAACGAAGAGCTGCAGACCACTCAGCTGGACGGCCTGTCCGCAGAAATGAAGACCTTCTATGACATGACTCTGATTGATGAGGCACAGGCTGCTCTGGTCCACGATCAGTTCGGTCAGAAGCGTCCCATCCCCAAGAACGGTGGCAAGACCATCGAATTCCGTAAGTTCGCAGCACTGACCAAGGCACTGACTCCCCTGGTAGAAGGTGTTACTCCTGATGGCAAGGGCCTGACTGTCAGCACCATCACCGCAACTGTCAATCAGTACGGTGACTACATCACCCAGTCTGATGTTCTGGAGCTGACCAGCCTGGATAACACCATCCTGGAAGCTACCAAGCTCCTGGGCCGTCAGGCAGGTCTGACCCTGGATACCGTTGTTCGTAATGTCCTGCAGTCTGGTACCAACGTTACCTACTGCCCCAAGGTTGCAACCGGCGGTGCTGAGACCGCTGTTACCTCTCGTGAAGCTCTGGATACCACCTGCCAGCTCACCGTCAAGGTTCTGCAGCAGGTTGTTGCTAAGCTGAGAGCACAGAATGCACCTACCATCGGCGGCAAGTATGTTGCCATCATCCATCCGTATGTCGCATATGACCTGATGCGTGATCCTGAATGGATTGACGCTCACAAGTATGCTAAGCCTGACAATCTGTACGAAGGCGAAATCGGCGAGGTTGCCGGCATCCGCTTTGTCCAGACCTCCGAAGCAAAGATTTACTCCGGCGGTGTCTTCGGCACCCTGGTCTTCGGTGAAGGCGCATATGGTGTTACTGAAATCACCGGCGGTGGCCTGCAGACCATCGTCAAGCAGAAGGGTTCTGCCGGTACTGCTGATCCCCTGGATCAGAGAAGCTCCGTTGGCTGGAAGGCCATTAAGACTGCTGAGCTGCTGATTCCTCAGTACCTGGTACGTGTGGAGTCCAAGTCCGCAGTATTCTCTGCTACCGCAGCCGAGAACTAATCACCACCAATGATGGGGGAGGGACATCCCTCTCCCATCTACACTTTTAAGGAGGAAATTATTATGGCAGAAGTAAAGAAGACCGAAGCTCCCAAGGAGAAAATGGTCAAGGTCCGCATTCCCAGATCTAAGTCCGATCAGGAAGATGAGTTCGTATCCGTGAACCTGCAAACCTGGGCCATCAAGCGTGGCGTTGAGGTAGAGGTTCCTGAGTGTGTGGCAGAAGTCCTTCGTCACAAGGAAGAAATGCTTGAGGAGATCATGCTCTTCGATGAGGCAAATAAGAAGGGCAACTAAACAAGCAAAGGGAGCTTCAGGCTCCCTTTCTTTGAACAAGGGGGAAGACCTATGAAAATTATTGATGCTATCATCGGAACCGATTCCCTGAAGCATAACACATACACCCAGACAGACAAGGTGCAGTGGTTATCTAGACTTGACTGGATGGTTAAGAAGCAAATCATCGATACTCATGAAGGTGCAGAAGCTGTGGAGTTTAAAGGCTACGACGACAGCACCGACATAGAGACAGAGCTTCTGGTCCCTGCTCCTTACGATGAGGTGTACCTGCGGTGGATGGAGGCCCAGATTGACTACTACAACGGTGAGTATGGCAGATACAACAACTCCATCGATATGTTCCACACGGCATATGACTCCTATCGGAATTACTACAACCAGACTCATATGCCTATTGGCAAGCGGTTCAAATACTTCTAAGGGAGGGGATAATGGATGAGATATCCAAAGCTGAGAGAGTTGGAGACATCCAGACAGATGGTGGATACCTTCAAAGGATATAACCACAATCTGCGGATCAATGATGGGGAATTCTTCGAAATGCAGAATTTGACCTCAGATTATTACCCTGTTCTCTCTCCCAGAGGCAAAAGAGGCGTGTATGCAGATACTAACAGCCCTCAGGGAATGATTGCCAAAGACAGCTTGTGCTATGTGGACGGCACTGACTTTGTAATCAACCAATACCGGGTAGATATGAGACTATCCACAAATCCTGATGATTGCCCTAAGAAACTGGTATCTATGGGCGCTTATGTAATCATCCTGCCGGATAAGAAGTACATCAATACGGCAGACTTAACCGATTTCGGAAACATTGAGGCAGAAGTGAGCACAAACACCCCTGTTACATTCACACTAAGCAAGATTGACGGTTCGGATTACCAGGTAGAGTATTCCCAGGCAACAGAACCTGAAGAGCCTGAAAATATGGACTTATGGGTGGATACCTCGGAGGTGCCTAATGTCCTGAAGCAATGGTCTGAAACTTCCGGTATGTGGGTGAGCGTAGCAACAACTTATGTGAAGATATCCGCTGCCGGCATCGGCGTTCCTTTTGAAAAGTATGACGGAATCACCATCTCAGGCCTTAAGGATGCAGTGCTGCACGATAATGGGACAGGTGATGTGATTGAGGATTCCGAGGAACTGGCTGCACTGGATGGTGCTGCGGTGGTGTGGGATAAGGGTGATAACTACATTCTGGTTGTGGGCATTTTGGATGTTACCAGAACCATCAGCGATGTAATCACGATCTCCCGGAAGATGCCCAACATGGACTTTATTGTGGAAAGTAAGAACCGTCTGTGGGGCTGCAGATATGGCGTAAGTAACAATGGCGAAATTGTCAATGAGATCTACGCCTCCAAACTGGGTGACTTCAAGAACTGGAGCTGCTATATGGGCCTGTCTACAGATAGCTACACAGCCTCTGTTGGTACAGACGGACAGTTTACCGGTGCCATCACCCACCTTGGCTATCCGCTGTTCTTTAAGGAGACTGCACTGCACAAGGTCTATGGTGACTATCCTGCAAACATTCAGATCCAGGACACTGCTTGCAGAGGTGTGCAGAAGGGCTGTGATAAGAGCCTGGCTATTGTCAACGAGGTTCTTTACTACAAGGCAAGAAGCGGCGTGTGTGCCTATGATGGCTCTTTGCCTGTGGAAGTATCCTATGTGTTTGGTGGTGTTCCCTATGACAATGCGGTTGGTGGTGCCCATGGCAATAAGTATTACATCAGTATGCAGGACTTGGCAGGAGAGTACCATCTTTTCGTGTATGACACGGCAAAAGGAATCTGGCACAGAGAAGATAATCTGCAAGTCGATGCATTTTGCTCCTGCAGGGGAGAGATGTACTGCATCAATGGTAAACAGATTCTCACGCTGCTTGGCTCCGGCACACTGGATACACAGGATGTGGACTGGATGGCACAGACAGGAGAGATCGGCATATCTTCGCCTGATATGAAGTATATCTCCCGGCTGACTGTTCGTATGATGCTGGAAAAGGGAGCAAGGGTAGAATTCTATGCCCAGTATGACCTGAACGATGAGTGGGATCACCTTGGAACTATCTACGGAACTGACCTTCGCAGCATTTCTGTTCCTGTTCGCCCCAGACGGTGTGACCATATGAAGCTGAAGATCATAGGTAAGGGAGTGGGCAAGATTTACTCCATTACCAAGACCATTGAGCAAGGAAGTGAATTGTCATGAGTGTAGATATCAGACTTCCTAATATTACCGGCAAAACAGAGAAAGAACAGATATCCCAGATGCGAAGCTATCTGTATCAGTTTGCAGAACAGCTCCAGTGGGCGCTTAAGACCATTGAAACAGGTGGCTCATCCAATGTTATCGTGCAGAATAAAGATTCTTCCAGCTCTGCACCGGCAAAGACAAGCCCTGTGGCAACGTTCAACAGCCTTAAGTCTCTGATCATCAAGTCCGCAGATATTATCAATGCTTACTATGACGAGATTAACACAAGGCTGGAAGGTGTATTTGTAGCTCAGTCTGATTTCGGCATCTATGCAGAGCAAACATCTGCGGATATCCAGGCTAATTCATCGGCAATCGAGCAGAATTACTGGAACCTGCAGCAGATCGTCAGCGATATTGAGGTTCGTGTCAATGAAATAGAAGCGAATGCGTATATCCGCTCTGGCCTTCTTGGATACTACGAGGAAGGCGATAATGAGGGTGCACCGTTCTATGGTATTGAGGTAGGCCAGACAATTTCGCAAGATGGTGTGCAGACTTTCAATAAGTTTGCCCGGTTTACCTCTGACAGGCTCAGCTTCTACGATGCAAATGAAGTGGAAGTTGCCTATATCAGTGACTACAAACTGGTTATCACAAATGTAGAAATCAAAGGCGGCTTGAAGTTGGGTGGCTTCGTTCTGGATGTCACCAATGGCATGGCACTTCGATGGGAAGGGAGGAGTTAAAAGATGGCTAAGAGTGGCTCTTTTAGTACCAGCGGTTATGAAGGAAGAACCCTGGAATTCTATTGGGAACAGACCGGCCAGAGTGTTGCTGGAAACTATACTGATATTTCCTGGCGTCTGGTTGGCGGTGGCGATGCTCTGCATACCTGGTACTACACCCAGAACATCAAGGTCATTATTGATGGAGATGAGGTATACAACTTCCCTAAATCCCAAGGACAGGTCACGCTGACAAAGGGAACAGTAGTAGCTACCGGAACAAAGAGAATTACCCACGATACAGACGGTAGCAAGATGCTGAGTGCGTATGTAGAAGCTGGTATCTATGTATGGGCTGTAAACTGCACCGGAGACGGTTACTGGATGCTTGAAAAAATAGCCAGAACCTCTAAACCTTCCGTATCTGCAACCTCTGTGAAAATGGGTAATGCTGTTACCATCAGCACCAATAGACAGTCTACAGCACTGACCCATACTCTGACATACACCATTGGCGGTTCCACTGGTACGATTGCCACAGGTGTTGGTGACTCCTATAAATGGACTGTGCCGGATCTGGCCTCTAAGATATCAGGCAAGACAAGCGATTCTTGCACGATCACCTGCAAAACCTATAGCGGCACTTCGCTTATAGGTACCAGTAATGTAAAGATTACACTTACTGTTCCTGATAAGTCAGCACCTACGTTATCAGCAGCCAGTGTACAGATGGGCAAAAGTGTGACGGTTACCACAAATAGAAAATCCAGTGGCTTCACACATACCATCAGTTACAAAATAGGAACTTATAGCGCAGATATTGCTTCCAGTGTTGGTACATCCACAAAATGGACACCATCTAAGGACCTGGCAGCTTATACAAGCAATAAGACCAGTGCCACCTGTACCATCACCTGCAAAACCTATAACGGTTCTGCTCTTGTGGGTACAGCAACCACTACCCTTACTCTGACGGTGCCGGATGCTACCACACCTACGTTGAGTGCTACCAGCGTTACTATGGGCACTGCCATAAAGATCAGTACACCAAGAGCAACCACCGCCTACACCCACGATTTGACATACAGCATAGGTGGGTCAACAGGTACGATTTCCACGAATGTTGATTCGTCATACAGTTGGACGGTTCCTCTTTCTCTGGCAGCTAAGATCCCAAGTGCAACAAGCGGAACGATTACAGTTACCTGTACGACTAAATTCAGCGGCAGCTCAGTGGTAGTTGGCACGACAACTAAGACTTTCACAGCAAAGGTCCCCAACAATTCCACAACACAACCGACAGTGACTATGAAAACGGAGTGTGTTAGTAGCCTGCCCAGTAAGTTTGCAGGCATCTATGTGGCAGGTAAAACAAAGGTAAAGGTTTCGTATGAGGCTTCTTCCTCATATTCCACAATTGCCTCTTATAGCACATCACTGCTAGGTAAAACCAGCACTGCCAATCCATATACTTCTGGACTAGTGAGCAGCTCTGCGACAGTTACCGGCACTGTTACTGATGCAAGAGGCTACAGCACAAAGAAAACCGCTTCAATTACAGTTGTTCCATATAGTAAGCCAAGAGTATTACCGGCTCAGGGACAGCAAAACATTGTATGCGCTCGTTGTAACTCCAATGGAACCCTGGATGCTGGTGGAGCGTATCTGCTTATTAAAGCCGGCAGAAAGTACAGCAAGGTGGAATCCGGTGGATCACAGAAGAATTACTGCCGCCTGAGCTATCGGCATAAGGCAGATTCTGCACCTGATTCGGCATATTCATCTCCCATTACACTTCTGGCTAGTAATGCTTCTTCTGATTATGTATCTGTGGTGATTCCCAATATAGTGACCAATAACACCATAGCGTACACAATCCAACTGATTGCAGAGGATGATGTGGGTGATAAGGACACAGTAACCATATCCGTTCCTACAGCTTTTGTTACTTTCCATTCACCGGAAGGTGGTCATGGATTTACCCTGGGTGGCTACCATGATCCTGCGAAGGTTGATGTGTTTGATTGCTGGTTCGATGCTGAATTCCACGGTGATGTTCAGGTAGGAGAAATGACACTAAGGGACTACATTTTATCTGTAGTCAATGGAGGAGGATAACTATGGCAACATATAAACAGATCGGTTACGGTTCTAAGGGCAGCGATGTAACCGAGGTTCAAAAGCTGCTCAATTCCAAAGGCTACACTCTGGATACGGATGGTATCTTTGGAGACAAAACACTGGCCGCTGTGAAAAAATTTCAGAGCGATAACAAACTGACTGCAGACGGAATTGTTGGTAACAATACGTGGGGAGCACTCACCAAGGTAGAAGCACCTGCTCCGTCTACTCCTACAACACCTGCAGCAACCACTCCTTCTACCGGTACTGCAAGCACCAAGACACCCAGCACCTGGTCCTATGATCCCTTCAAGGTCAGTGATTCCACTGCTGCTGCAGATAAGCAGAGACAGGACCTTGCATCCCAGAAACCCGGAGACTTTTCTTACGGAGATTATGAGAAGAGCGATATTGTAAAGCAGGCAGAGGCACTGCTGCAGCAACAGCTATCCAATAAACCCGGTGAATATCAAAGCCAGTGGCAGACTCAGCTTGATGACACCCTTAATAAGATCCTGAATCGTGAGAAGTTTTCCTATGACCTGAATGGTGATGCGCTGTATCAGCAGTACAAGGATCAGTATATGCTTCAGGGTCAGCAGGCTATGATGGATACTATGGGACAGGCACAGGCTATGACCGGCGGTTATGGCAACTCCTATGCACAGACAGTAGGTCAGCAGACTTATCAGGGCTACCTGCAGCAGCTTAATGACAGAGTACCGGAACTGTATCAGCTTGCCTTGAACCAGTACAACAGAGAGGGCGAGGACCTGTACAACCAGTATGGTCTGTATGCTGACAGAGAAAATCTGGACTACGGCAGATACCGTGACACAGTATCTGACTACAACACTGAGCTGGATCGCCTGACCAATGATGCCAGATATCAGTCCGAGACCGACTATAGCAGATACATGGATGCATACAACATGGCCTATGGTCAGCATCGTGACAGTGTATCTGATTGGCAACAGTCTCTGGATCGTGCAGATGCAGAGTATTGGAATCAGTATAACAGTGACTATGGCCAGTATTCCGGAGACCGCAGTCTCTCCTATGACAACTACTGGAATCAGCAGAACCTTGCCTATCAGAAGGAGCGTGATCAGAAGTCTGACGAGCAGTGGCAGGCAGAGTTTGATGAGGCTAAGAGACAGTATGACCAGCAGTATGAATTGGCAGCAGAGAAGTCTGCTAAAGGCACTACCGGTGGCAGTGATACTGTTTATGATACCAGCGATAAAGGTAGTTCCAATTATGACAATAAGGGATACTCCGAAGAAGCAATCAAACGTGCGCAGAGCTTGGTTGGTACAAAAGTTGACGGAAAGTGGGGGCCTCAGTCTCAGGCAGCATTAAAAGCTGCAGGATACGAAAGCCTTGAACAAGTTATGGTTGAGAATGGTTTCTTGGATGAAACTCCTGTTAAGCCTAAAACTGTGGTTCCTACAGAAACTGCAAATACCACAAAATTCATCAACTCGATGATGACAAAGGAAGAGTTCATAAGTCGAGGAGGCACTGCAAAGACCTATCCTGACTATGTCCGGGATAAACTGAACACCTGGTATGTCAAAAATGGCAAGCTGAATGACGATGAAGCAGCTTTTATTATGGTCGAGTATGGCCTTTAATTTGGAGGTGGGTATATGGCATCGCTTGAAGAGCTGAGAAAACGCATTAAAACTACTGAAACCAAGAGTAACAAGAATGAGAAAAAGAAAGACGATCCGCTGGAATCGTTGAGGCAGCGTATTGATTCCAGTTCGTATTACAGCTCTATGGACAAGGAGGTAAATGATTTTATCAATACCTCCCAGAGTTTCTTGAACGATGCGAAGAGCAGATACGAAGGGATGGGCTACAAAAACGCATCTTCTGAATTTACTTCTGTTACGGACACTGCCAGAAGTCTCAATGAAAACGCCAATAGGATTCGCAACTATATCAACTTCAACAGGGATCGGATTGGAGAAAAGCAATATAGCGCCCTTGCTTCTTACCTGGACGAATTTGAGAGAGGCCGTAACAACATAAATGGAGCTTTCGGTGCCAAGCTAAGAGAAGTCTCCAGTTATAAAACCGAGGATGATTACAACTTCTGGAAGAACCAAAGCACCTTGGAAGGCCGTCAGAAATGGTATGCAGACAGTCAGAAGAAACTGAAAGACCTGAATGCCGAGCTGGAAGAAACGCCTGATTTCGACTGGACTGATGCAAGTCAGAGACAGAAGTATAATGACAGAAAAAAAGAAATCAAGGACGAAATCTCCAAAATAGAGACCGATATGCGCAACTATGAGCGTGGCAACTATAGCGAAGAAGGTCGCTATTACGGCAGTAAGGTTGTGGATGATTACTTTGGTTTTAGCCAGATGCCGGACTTCGGTTCGGTATCTGCAAACCGCAATCATGGTAATCCCACAAGGGATGAGCTGACAATGTACGATGCGATGAATGACAGCTCTACCTGGTATTATGACGAGAATAACATCCTGCGAGATGCGTACGGAAACAAAATCGAGAAGGATGCTTCCGGCAAACTGGTAAACCAAAACGCACAGGATTATGCTGTAACAGACCGACTGGGAATCTATCTGAGTGCTACAGAAAAAGAACGTGCGGAATATATGGGTACGATTGTGAGCGGCACCTGGGGTAATATCATCGGAGATGGCATTGACGGAAGCTGGGATCAGCTTACCAAGGATGAGATAGATATTTACTACTATCTGCTTAACAACAGTGGAAAGGAAACTGCTGACAAGTATCTGTCTGATATGAAGACAGAGCTAAACCGCAGAGAGACAACCACCACCAACCTGGAATATGTTAAGAGCTTCGATGAGGCTGGTTTGCTGGAGAAAATCGGACTCAACATTGCCACGGTGCCTGCACAGTTAGTTAGTGGTATTGCCGGTACTGCAGAGAATATTGCCTATACTTTGAGAGGGCAGGATATCAATCCGTATTCTTCTGCACACGCAGGTTCTCACTTCAGCAATACCGTTCGCAGCGAGACCGCAGAAGACATCAACGAGAAAAATGGTGGCTACATCTGGGGCCTGACTGACCTGACTGGATTTACGGCAGGCGATGTATATCAGTCCGGTATGTCCATCCTTGACTCCTATGCTGCAATTGGTATCGGAGGCAACTTAGGTGGAGTCCTGCTGGCTACCAGCGCAGCTAGTAGCGAGGCAACCAGACTGTATGAGCAGGGTGCTTCCACGGCACAAATCGCTCTTGGATCTGCTGCTGCAGGCGCTGCAGAAATGGTCTTTGAGAGTCTGTCCATCGATAAGCTCATCAACATGAAGGATGCAACCACCGTTGGCCAGATTATCAAGAACGCACTGATCCAGGGTGGTATCGAAGCCTCCGAGGAAGGTTTCACGGAGATTGCCAATATCCTCACCAACTCCATCATCATTGGCAACGAATCCGATTGGGCGAAGCTGGTGGAAGAGTATAACGGTGATAAATGGCAGGCATTCCTGACGAAGGTCAAGGATGTAGCCAATGCATCTATCGGTGGTTTTCTCTCCGGTGTTGGATCTGCCAGCATTCCTTCTGTAGCTAGCTATGGACAGCAGCAAGCACAGTATTCCGAAGCCGGTGGAAAAATCATGGAAGCAGAAGGTGGATTGGATGCACTGAAGGCTTTGGCGCTGGATGTATCCGGTGCAGACAGTAAGATTGCAAAGCAGGCCAATAAGGTCACAGGCGAAACATACACCGGCGAGGGATTGATCGGCAAGGCAGTTGCTTCTATTAAGACCAACAAGAGCCAGAAGGCCGTAGGCAAACTGTATAACTCCGTTCAGACCGAGGTTACCACACAGAACAAGGCAGATATCGCAAAGAGCCTAGAGGAAGGTGGCTTCTCCCAGAAAAGCGCTAAGAACATTGCCGATGCTATTGTGGCAAGGGCAAATGGCGAGGAGCTGAGCAAGTTCCAGAAAGCCACACTGGAGTCTGTGAAGGGTAATAAAAAGGTTGATGAGATTGCAGACAAGCTCTTCAATGATATGGAGTCCTCTGTGAATAAGAGAGACATTAACCTCCTCAAGTACAACATCGGCATCAGCAGTGGTGTTGGAATCGGTCCTAACACTGCCCAGGCAAATCCTACAGCACAGGGCAAGGAGAACACATCCGCTGAAGGTAATTTGACATCCAATGCGAAAGCGGTCTCTGAGGGCAGCTACGAGGTTGCAGAGGATGGCAAGACAACTATTGCAGGACAGGAAGTAACATTAGACGGCTTTAAGAAGACGGATGATGGCACGATTGTGGTTGCGACAAAGGATAACCAGACTGCGGCTCCCGGAGATGTAACCTATTCCAGTAAGGCAGAAGCTATTGTATATGAGAACTATGCAAACATCGAGACAACCACAGATAACCCTGTAATCGCAAATATGGACCTCGGTTCCAGAAGTGCGTTGGCTAAGTTGTATAGTCCTACCTCTGGAGTGAGTGCAAAAGAATTCTTCCTCGGTGCCAACCATGCTTGGTGGTATGGTTTTAGGGGTATCGCTATGGATGAGAATACTCTGCCTGAAAATTCTTATGTAAGAAGCATCAGCAAAGAGCAGAGAGACTTCGCCTATGAGCTTGGCAGAAAAGCTGGCGAAGCAGCAGCCATTACTCAGGGAGTCGGTATCGAAGCTGCCTATGAAAAGGCTGTGGAGAAGCTGGGTGGCAAGGAAGCTGCAAAGGCTGTGGCCAAGAGGAATAATGGTAAGGTGGTTATTGAAGACGGCGTAAAACAGTCTACAATGACCCAGCAGCAGAAAGGCTCTGTCCGTATGGCAAAAATTGTGGCAGAGGCTACAGGAGCCAATATCCATGTGTACCATGGCGTGAAGGAATACGGTAAGTACGATACCGCTACCGGCGATATCTGGCTGAACATTAACGCAATGTTTACCGGTAAGTCTATGATGGCCTTTACTCTTGGCCATGAGCTGGTACATATGGCAAAGCAGTGGTCTCCTCATGAGTTCAAAGAGTTTGCTGATTATCTCCTGAAGCAGTATGGCAAGAAGGGTGTAAGTGTAGAATCACTTATTCAGGAGCAGATGGCCAACGCCAAGAGAAACGAATACGAACTGAACGCAGATGAGGCGTACGAGGAAGTAATTGCAGATGCCTGCCAGAGAATGCTTCTGGATAGCGATGCGGTACAGAAGATGGCAGCATTTAAGGCACAGAACCCCACCAGATGGCAGCAGATTGTGGATGCAATTAAGGAATTCATCGACAAGATCCGTCAGTGGTTTGCAGGAGCTGAGCCTGACTCTATGGAAGCTTCAATCTACAAGGAGTTTGATGATGCAGTCAAGGAGCACCTGGAAGATAAGTTCGTGAAAATGGTCATGGATGCCGGTGAGCATATGTCCACCATACGCAATGCTTTTGGCAAGGGAACCGTTGTTGAGGTCAATGCAGACGGTGAGTTTACCCTGGCAAAGGGTGAGGACTCCAATGGTGCAACGAAGTTCCTCTACAATGACTACACCTGGGAAAAGGGTGGTAGAGACACCTTAGCAGCAGCGTTGAAGGCAGAAGGCTTCAGTAAGGAAGACATCGATGCTGCACTTACCATTATGGATGGCAAACACAAACTGGTGAAGGAACTGGCAAAGGAATTCCCGGAGCAAGACCGAATCAATCAGGTGACAATTACAACTGACCTGAAGGATGGACACTCTGTTCTGTCTGCACTGGTCAGCAATGGTGATTACCCTGTGAACATCGACCTGCTGATGGTGTGTAAAAAGAGGAAGGCATACCAGAGAGTTATCAACAGACTCTGTGAAACAGGCCTTATCCAACAGGCAACTGTGGATGCCCTGGCCATTGCAGAGATTAACAAGATTCTGGGCAAGTACGGTTTCGAAACTGCCTGCCTTGGCTGCTTCGTGGAATCTAGAAGACTGCGTATCCAGGAATGGGCAGAGACGATCTGCAAGGAATGGAATGCCGAGGTCAAAAAACGTAACCCCAATGCAAAGGCGTTTGGTTTTGGCAAGGGTGAAGCAACGCTTACTGCTGACGAAGTCATGCAGCTAGTTGGTGAGCTGGAGTCCGGCGGTGAGAAAAATGACAAGGGCAACCTGAACCTGGGACAGGGTAGTGCGGTCAAGAGAATGGGCGTACTTCTTGACAAGGTTCCTTCCCTGAGAAAGACTCTTTCCATCGAGGATCTCATTACACCTGATGGCCTTTCTAGCCTGAGAAGATTTGACTCCAACCTCTTCTCCATGGTCAAGTCCAGATACGGTAGCAATAGCCCCAAGTTCGTGCAGGAGTTTAACCCCTACAACCATGAGCTGGCTATGTATGGTAAGGTCCCAACTGAGTATAAGAGTCTTAGAGAATACCTGTACGCTATCGGCGGTGCCAGAATGCAGTCCTTCTCCGACTTCATTGTGGAGAACTGGTTCGACTACTGCCAGATCGTAGCTGACCTGGCTACCAGAAAGCTCCCCATGCACACCTATACCAAGGAGATTTCTTTGGCTAAGCTCTTCGGTTTGACTGGTATCAAAATCAATATGTCCCTGATCCCGGATATCGATAGAAGCCTTGGCAAGGAATATGCAGGTCTTACTCGGAATGCAAATGGAGAGCTGGAGCTTATCTGGGCCGACAAGGACAGATTCAAAACCACCGGCGGCAAGTCCTATATGCAGAGCATCAACTTTGCAGATGCCATCGCACTGCAGGAAGATCCTAGATATTCTGCAAATGTCGGTACTATTGCTGTGGGTGTTTCTGATAACCACATTCTGATGATGCTGGATGATCCCAGAATCAGAATGGTCATTCCTTACCACAGCTCCGGTATGAATCCAATCTTCGCTGACCTGATGGGAACATCCTACTACAAGGACTACACGATGTTCCAGAACACCACGGTCAAACAGCTCTACAACAGCAAGGGCCAGAAGGTTTCCATTAAGCTGGATAAAACCCATACCGGCAAGCTAACTTCCGGCTTCCAGTTCAATGAGGTGCTGCAGGAGCTGGGCGATGCAAGAGCTGCAGCACAGGCTTATAAGGACTGGTGTGCGGATGCTTCCAAGCATACCATCACCATTAAGGGTGAGACCTATACGGCAGAGCTAACACCCAAGTTCGATGACTTCTCCGGTCATGAGAACTACTACAAGCTGCTGGAGGACTTCAACACTTATGATTGTATCTCCGAACAGGCAGCTCCCCAGGGTGATGTCCAGCAGAACTATCCTGAAGACTTCGATAAGATCCTGAAGGCTGAGCTGACATCTCAGGAAGGCCAGCGCCAGAAGCAAGTGGAAAACCAGGCATTTGACAAGGCCATGGGAGAGATCGAAACCTATCTGAAGGGCCACACAAAGGCTGACACGGTATTCTATGCCGAGCAGCATAGCGTCAAGCTCTCTGCCAAGGATAAGAAACTGGGTGCTGAGGATAAGAAGAAGCTGGCTGATCTGCGTAAGGGCGTGAAAAACTCCATGCCTAAGACAAACAGCCCTTATTCTTACGATAGCCTAATCAGCAAACCTGATATGGTGGTCACCACCGTAGGGGAGAATGTTCCGAAGAATCGTGCTGATTTAGTTCACATGGCAAAGCAAAACGCTGCCATGGTGGGAAAAATTGATCCCAAGTCTGGCAGCGTGAGTGTATATGTAAAAGATATCGGCAGGGATGTCGGTATAGGAAGAGATGGACTGAAGCATAGCCTTGACGGTGGCAGAATGAGTGTGAATGCTCCTATTCTGGTGAAGGTGGGAGAAATTATTAGCAATTCTATTAGAATCAATGAGTTGACACCGAGAGAGGATAGAATCGATGAAAGCTATGTGCTGATTGGAGCCGCAAGAAATGCAGATAACGATCTTTATATTGTGAGGTCAGTGGTTAACAGATTTACTCACAAGCTCGTTTCCCTGGATGTTCTTTATGCTATAAACGCAAAAAAAGAGCCGGCTGCATTGCTGCCCCTATCCGCAGGAAACCCTGCTTTAGGTACCGACTCCACAATCAGTATAGCGAAACTACTTGACTATGTCAACCAGTATTTTCCTGATGTTCTACCGGAAGAAGTATTGAAGCATTATGGACATGATTCCAGACCTGAGGGCAAACTTGGAGAAGATGCCCTTTACAAAAACCCTAACACTCGTGGTATGTCTTCAAGACAGCTTCTGGCTGATGCCTTTGATGAACTGGTGCAGACTTCAAAAGAGCGTGAGCTTATGGATCAGTACCGGAACAACATCACCCAGGTTGAGGAGGTGCAGGACCGCCTGCAGAAGGTCAGAGGTAAGATCCGTGAGCTGACCAAAGACAATGGAGACAAGGCCAAGATTGCTGCACTGAACAAGACTGCTGCGGAGCTTGCTGATCTCATCGACAGATATGACCGTAAGCTACTGGAGATGGAGG
>JAEIGA010009202.1_pt1 | contig 14940 bp, 10 predicted proteins | sample 9270691 | NCBI WGS metagenome assembly JAEIGA01 (sample SAMN17057246, study PRJNA624740) | gut metagenome | biome: biome; isolation source: fecal sample | host: Bos grunniens | place: China: Xizang | collected 2019
TACAAGCCCCAATACCTCAAAGTGTATGTAGCTTCTACTTTGTTTTCGAAGTGGTCTTCGAGGTCGGAGAAGAAGTCTATTCCTGAAATTTCCTCGAGCTTGTCTATGCTCATTGCACATTTCTGCATGTTCTCGTTTTCAGGTCTGTTGTACATTACGAATGCGATACTTTGATCTCCTGCTATAACGGCTTTGAAGAAGGCATCAGGTATGACTACCTTATTTTCACCGATGGTTCCGTATGTGTTTTCCCATACGAGGGGACCGGTAGCCACTGTTACGCTGCCATATCTTTCTGCCCAATCTCTGACCTTCTTCTCGAGCGTGCTCCACTGACCGGCATTAAGTGACTGATTCTGAGGACAGCAGTTGGTGAAATAGAAAGTCTCTTCCATAGCCTGATCACTCCACTTGAAATCTCCGGCAGGAGCCATATGTCCTCTTGACCATCCTGAATTCCTGTAATCGGAGTCTTCTGCCTGAGCCAGACGTACTGAAGAATCCTGACGGAAATTAAGGCCTTTTCTTGTTGACTGGCCTTCAGTTTCAGATGCAGTAAGCTCATATTGAACATATCTTGGGAGCTTGTACTCAGGATTATATACAACATAATATCCGGAATATGAAATTACCGGATAATCTTCTTCGTACGGTGCTTCAAGAGAGGTAGTAGGGTAGGATTGTTCAGTTATCGGTGCACTTGTCCTGATGCACTCGCGGACAAGCATGAGAGTAATGACAAAGAGAATAAAGTAAGCGGCAAAAGCGGGGAGTCTTTTCATTCGAATCATAGTTTTATATAATTTCCTGCGAATTTAGGAAAATCCGTCAAGCTCTGAAAACTCAAGAACAAAATTATTGCATTTTCGGATTTTGTTGTATATTTGCAAAAGTAATACGTTTTACTATATACCGTTTTATTATTTTAAAAAGAAAATTACTGAAACCAAACCTATATACAAGAGCTCCGCAAAGCATAATGTATGACTTTGCGGAACTTCTTTATGTTTGAGGCACTAAGCATTATAGTGCTACTGAATGTCAATAAAACAGGCAAGGGTTTTGAATTAGTAATAACTATTACTACATTTGCAGGATATAACTTTATTAAAACAATTATGACAGAAAAACTGACCATTATAGATTTTGTCGAGAAATACGTTAAGAAATATTCTAAAAGTACTTTCCTTTGGGAAAAGAATCTCGACACAAATGTATGGGAGCCAACATCATATGAGGACACATTAAAGCAGGCAAAGCGAATTGCAGCCGGTTTGATGGCTCTCGGAGTGGAGAAGGGAGATAAAGTTTCATATTTGAGTGAGGGTCGTAATCTCTGGGTAATCGGAGAGCTTGGTGTGCTCTATGCCGGAGCTGTCAACGTACCTCTTTCAATCAAACTTGAAGAGTCAAATGATCTGGTTTTCCGTGTAAAGCACTCTGATTCAAAATATATCATCACATCAAAGTTCCAGCTTCCTAAAATCAGAAAGATCCTTCCTGAATGCCCATTGGTTGAGAAGGTGATCATTTTTGATGAGGTTTCTGACATGAAGGAGAATGAAATCCACATCGATGAGATCATGAAGATGGGTGATGAGTATCTTAAAAATAATAACGAGGCTTTCGTAGAGAGATATTCATCAATCGGTCCTGATGATTACGCAAACATCAGCTACACATCAGGAACAACGGCCGACCCTAAGGGTATCCTTCTTACCCACAGAAACTACACTGCAAACGTCGAGCAGGCTCACTCAGTAATCGGAGTTGAACCAGATGACAGGATGCTCATCATCCTTCCGCTTGACCACTGCTTTGCTCACGTAGCAGGTTTCTATACTATGATGTCTTATGGTGCATCAATCGGTACAGTACCTTCAGGCAAGTCAGGAAAAGAAGCTCTAAGAAACATTCCTTCAAGCATTAAGGAGCTTAAACCTCATGTAATGCTTTCGGTACCGACTCTTGCAAAGAGCTTCAAGAAGAACATTGAGACAACTATCAAGAAGAGCGGTCCTACTGTTGAGAAGCTTTACAACTTCGCACTTAAGAACGCTATTGCATACAACAAGGAAGGCTACAACAAGGGAACTGAGTTCGTGGACATATTCCGCAAACCTCTCATGCTCCTCTTTGACAAGATCATCTTCAAGAAAGTACGCGAAGGCCTCGGCGGACAGATGAAGTTTTTCGTCGGCGGCGGTGCGCTCCTTGATATCGATCTTCAGAGATATTACTATGCTATCGGCATTCCTATGTATCAGGGTTACGGTCTTTCTGAGGCTACACCTATCATTTCAGCAAACTCTCCGCATAAGCATATCTTCGGATCATCTGGAAAGGTGGTTCAGCCAATGGAAATCAAGATTCTTGATGCTGACGGAGTAGAGCAGCCATTCGGAGTAAAGGGTGAAATCTGCATCAAGGGTGAGAACGTGATGGCTGGATATTGGAAGAACCCTAAGTCAACAGCAGATACAGTGGTTGACGGTTGGCTCCATACAGGTGACATGGGTTATATGCGTGACTCTGAAATGCTTTATGTAGTAGGCCGTTTCAAGTCTTTGCTCATTTCTGCTGACGGAGAGAAATATTCACCAGAGGGAATTGAAGAGAATCTTGTCGAGAACTCTAAATATATCGACGGAGCTATTCTCCATAACAGCCAGGACCCATATACAATCGCTCTCGTAACTCCTAACAAGGAGGCACTTAAGGAATACGCCAAGGGACTTGGTCTTGACCCTGCATGTCATGAGGCAAAGGTCAAGATGCTTGAGAAGATTCAGGAAGAGGTCAATGCATATCGTAAGGGCGGCAAGCACTTCGGTGCGTTCCCTGAAAGATGGCTTCCTGCGGGAATCTGCGTACTTCCTGAGCCTTGGACTGAGCAGAACCACTTCCTTAACAGCTCAATGAAGGTTGTTCGAGGCAGAATAGAGGAGGCTTATAAAGCCAATATGGATTATGCATATACTCCTGAAGGAAAGAATGTCATTAACGACATGAACCTTGCTTCACTTTAATCGAAAATAAGACAGACTTTATAGAGACCGTCGGACATCATGCTCCGGCGGTCTTATTTCTTCCATAGACTTTTGCAGGCAATGAATAATTTGTATTTTTGCGCCCCTATAAGATAAGTAGTGTATATGATTGATAGAAGACAACAACGCAAGGGACATCTGGCCCTGTTCAGCTCCAATGTCATGTGGGGAGTCATGGCTCCCATCTCAAAATCCTTGCTTGCTGCCGGAGTAATCAGCGCCACAGCCCTTACAGACATGCGTCTTTTGGGCGGAACAATTTTGTTTTGGATGCTGTCACTCATTGTAAAAAGTGACAAGGTCGAGAAAAAGGACTATATCAAGATCTGTGGAGCAGCCTTCTTCTCAACAGCCCTGAATCAGATACTTTTTGTAAATGGAGTTTCCCTTACTTCACCCGTAGATGCCAGTATCTGTACTTCAACTCTCCCGATATGGACCATGATCATGGCAGCTGTTGTACTTAAAGAACCAATGAGCGGCCAGAAAATAGCCGGCGTGGCCTTAGGTCTTGCTGGTGCAGTACTTCTTATTCTTTTCGGATCAGCCAAGGCAAGCGGAGGCAGCTCCAATATTCTTGGAGACATGCTATGTCTGGGATCCCAGATAAGCTACTCTGTGTACCTGGTGTTTTATCAAAGCATTATCAGGAAATATTCACCTCTGACACTGATGAAGTGGAAATACCTCTTCGGAGCTTTGATGCTGCTTCCTTTCTCAATCGGAGCATTACCTGGAGTTTCATGGTCAGAGTTCAGCCTTGGAAACTGGAGTTCACTCGCATACATCATCCTTTTAGGTACCTTCCTCAGTTACCTGATCGTACCTATAGGACAGAAGACACTGCGACCTACTGTGGTGGCAATGTATAACTATCTGCAGCCTATCAGTGCTGCCGCAGTGGCAATCCTCTGCGGCCTCGACTCATTCAGCCCCGCCAAGGTAATCGCTGTTGTTCTTATCTTCAGCGGAGTTATGCTCGTCAACAGGAGCAGGGCCGCTTAAGCATACGATCGCTCTTCCTGACGAACGTTCGATATAGCCAACAAGATCCTCAGGAGCCTTGTACAGATTCACATAAGTGCCCTTATGCACGCACTCCATGCCTGCAATCTGCTGTTCATCAACCTCTCCGTCACCGATTACCGTATCAATGGTAAGATATCCTACGCCTAAAGATGTGATATTCTGGAAGAAATGAGTACCCTGGCTTGGTTCTATACGATATCCAGGAATTGCTGTCTCTACTATCATTCTAGCCTCCGAGATATCGCTCCATACCACAGGAATTCCAAGCCATGGGTCTGATGAGCCCCAACGTCCCGGACCTATGAGTACATATGAACTGCCTTCAGCCTTAAGCATATTGTTCAGCTGGGCAATCTCTGTCGCCATTTCTCTTGTCTTGGCACTGTCAAAGGTCTCAGAAGGTACATGAAGTATATATTTCAAGCCCTCTACGCAACCTGAACCGAGCGCCTTTGAAGATCTGATGATGACGCTGCGGGCCTCCTCGCTAATCTTATCGATTGATATGGAATTATCTGAACTGTATTCACCCACAGGACGCACCTGAAGCAGCTTCAGGGTACATCTCGTATTATTATCCCTCTGTTCAATATCAGCTGCAAATTCCACCTCGATATCACACATAAGCTCCTGCTTGCATATATCGAGAACATCCCTTATTACCTGAGCCAGAGGATAGCGGTTGTATTTCAGTATGGCATCGAAGGAAATTACACGAGGTCCCTTAGCTGTGATTCCAGGAACCATTCTGTTGTTCTCCACGCTGAAAGTTGAAGCTACAAGCTCAGGGTGTGTAAAGCTCTGAAGTCCTTCAGCGACCTGAATATGTGCAAGGTTGACACCCTCATCACGGGATATCTTGAATGCACCGGCACGCTGATCCAGGGCATACATCATCTTCTGCGTATCTCGCAGTGCGAGCTTAGGCTCAGAAAGCTGAAGAATCTTCTTCGGAAACTTAGGACTGAACCTCAAGGTGCTTCCACCGTCAACGACAGTCTTTCCAAGTCCGAATGCCAGATCCACGATACCGTCTTCCGGCTTTTCATTTCCGATAGGGTAGTAGTTGACAGATCTGGCTACTCCTGAGAGCATAGGGTAATAATATCCGTCATGCGAAGAGCCACAGATGCTCTGTACAACCACTGCCATCTTTTCCTCACTGAGGAGGTTTCCTGTTGTCTGGATATATGTTCTGCTGCCGCTATAGAAAACAGAGGCATATACGCTCTTGATCGCCTTTCCGAGCATACGGAGCATCTGATCCCTGTTTTCCACGAGAGGAATCATGTATGTAGAATATACGCCGGCAAAAGGCTGGTAGCTGCTGTCTTCAAGTTTTGAGCTTGAACGTACTGCAAGAGGTGAACGCGTAGTGTCTACAAAAGCCCTGAGTTCATCCACAAGCTTCTCCGGAAGACGGGATGAAACGAACTCTGAGAGAATTTCTTCATCAGAAATTTCCGAGTCTATAACATATTGAAGGTCATTCTCTATGATGAACTGATCGAAATAATCAGTTGCAATAACTACCGTACGAGGTATGGATATATGTACACCTTCATATTTGCTTGCCAGATGATGTTTGTAGACAAGGTTATTTAGAAAGGCCAGACCTCGCGCCTTACCTCCCAACGAACCATCTCCCATGCGTGAGAACCAGATATGCCTTCCATAAGTTTCTGATTCAAAATGCGCGATGACACCACGTCCTGTCAGGGCATGATAGTCATGGATCTGCTGAGAAACATAGCTTCGCAGTTCATCGGTATTGGCAAACTGCCTTTCAGTCACCCTCTTGAATGTGACACCCAAAGTAAAGAGACCGCGGGCCATGAACCACTTGGAAAGCTTGTTTCTGGAAGTATTAGCCAAAAGCATATAATCTGGAATCTCCTTCATACGCTGCTCCAGCTCCTTCAGGTTAGCAGCACGTGCATATTCCACATGATTGTAATCTCTGAATATGAAGTCACCGAAAAGGAATTCCTCCTTTATATATTCATAGAGCTGAATCATCAGAGTCTTGGAATATTTCCTAAGGAAACCGACCTCAAGTTCCTCTGCCACAGCACTCATGCTGCCCTGAGATGACTGCAGGAGCACAGGCATCATAGGATTATCAGCCTTTATATGCTTTACAAGACAGATACCTGCATCCAGTTTTTCGTCTTCTGGTTTCTGACCACGATGTTCACAGAAGCCCACATCCGATATGACTCCAAGAAGATTGGACTTATACTTTTCGTACATATACATCGCATCGTCCAGATTTGTGGCAAGAAGAATCTTAGGACGCGAACGCTTCATATTTCTCTTCTGCTGCTCATTCAAAGTTTCCTTAAGGAATTCCGAACTCTGACGCAGTACCATACGGTAAAGTTCAGGCAGATAGGTAGAATAATATCTTACAGAGTCCTCTACAAGCAGAATACCCTGTACTCCTACTCCCAAGATATCATTTTCTGCATTCTTCAGGTCCTCAAAGAGCTTGATGATGGCCACGATAAGATCCGCATTACCATGCCAGCTGAACATATAGTCAATAGATGAAGTGTCCACTTGTGCAATTCTTCTGTAGACCTCCTTAGAGAAATGGGTAAGAAGCACGAAAGGCAGATTCTTTCTTTCTCTCTTGATCTCATCAGCAAGAGTGAATACATCCTTATCAGTCACATTATACATGCAGATGACCATGTCTATACCGACAGTAGTCTGGAGCATTTCTCGAGCCTCAGCAGATGTCTGAGCCCATACGAAAGTAGGTGGGGTGCTGAGGTTAAGATCGATATATTCGTTATAGATCTGTGTCTCGATCTGTCCATCCTCTTCAAGGATGAAGGCATCATAGTTACTGCATATCATCAGGATTCGTCTGACACGGAATCCCATCAATGAGTCATAGTCTGCGTTGATAAGCTCTTTCAGGAGCTTTGGCTCTACTGTATTCATATCATTGATTATCAATATGTTCTTCTTCGGAATTCAGCTACGGTCACAGCTGTCGCGATTGCCGCGTTCAAAGACTCGGAACCAGAATCTCCGGCAGGATACGGAGGTATATAAAGACGATCGGAAACCAAGGCTCCCATCTCTGGAGAAATGCCCTCCGACTCATTACCGATCACTATCATGACCGGAACATCTGCTCCTGTATCCAGATTTCTTTCATACATGTTCTTTCCGTCGAGGAAGGTTCCATAAACCTTTCCACCGGCAGACAGGATGTTCTGTGCCATTTCCGGAAGATCCACATAGTGCATCCTTACACGGAAAATAGCTCCCATAGTGGCTTGCACGACCTTCGGATTGAAGACATCCACTGTATCTCTTGTAGCAAATACTGCATCTATTCCGAACCAGTCCGCAATTCTCAGAATCGTACCGAGATTACCGGGATCCCTGATGCTGTCAAGACCGAGGAAGAGTCCCTTGCCTGAAAACTCCCCAAGCAAGGCAGCCATGTCTTCAACATAAGCATCAGAAGGCTTGCGGAGCACAGCAAAAGCAGGGGATGGAGAGGCGAGTGAGGATATTCTTTTCATCGCGTCTTCACCTATTTCATCACGTCTGTATATGTTTTCTACTGTAAATCTCGAGCCGACAGCCTCGTCCACCATCTTCTCACCTTCCACTACAAAAAGGCCATATTCATCTCTGAACTTCTTCTGCTGCAAAGACTTCAGTCTCTTTATTTCATTATTTGATATAGATGACATATCTTTTATATTTGCATAATCATACAAAAATAACAATAATTTTCCGGTTTCCATATCCACATTTATTTTGGCTATAATTTTGAGATAAGGTCACTTTAAGATAACTTTGCAATATTAACACAGATGAAGAAACTCAAAATCATAGCTCTATCTGCCCTCACAGGCCTTGCGCTCATGTCCTGCAGCACTACACGTGTATTGCAGGATGATCAGTATCGTCTGGCCAAGAACAAGATTGAGATCATGGATGACAAGGAATTCAATCCAAATGCCCTGACACCATATCTGAAGCAGAAACACAAGGGCTGGAGTCCTTTCCTGTATGTATATAACTGGGCCAACGGTAAAGGCAAGGCCTGGGACAAGATTGTGAACAAGATCGGTGTGGCTCCAGTGATCTATGATCCCGAGATGGTGGATAATTCCATCGAGAACATCGACAATCACCTTGATTACCTCGGATATTACGGCTCTAAGACAGAAAGCGAAATTCAGGTCAACAAGCGCAGGGTCAACGTTATCTACAAGGTGAATCTGGGGGACAGGATACCTATCCGAGATCTCGAAGTGACACTTCCTGAAAGAGGGGAGTTCGCCAGCGCTTTTCTGAGCGACACATCTGCAATGAGCGTCAAGCCAGGATCATTCCTTTCTGAATCTTCTTTGGAGGCCGAGTCTGAAAGATTTGCCGCAGTGCTGCGCAATCAGGGTTTCTATTCATTCAACAAGAACCATTTCTTCTTCGAGGCTGATACGCTTTCATATCCTGGTTCAGCCGTCCTGAAGATGCAGGTGAACGAATATACCAGAAATGAGACTCCAAGGGATGCAGAGCCGATAAGGAAGTTCTACATAGACAATGTAAGCATTTCCTATCCTAAGAGCATGAAGATCAGGGAGAAGATCCTTACCGACCTGAATCTCATAACTCCTGGCAGCCTTTATGATGAGACTGTCATAAAGAACACATATTCAAGATTTTCCGCACTCAGAATGTTCAGCAGTGTGAATATCGGAACCACCCAGGTAGATACAAACAAGATCAACTGCGACATATCTCTTTCACAGTCAAAGACTCAGGGCTTCAAGGTCAATCTTGAAGCGTCCACAAACTCATCAGGACTCTTGGGTGTATCACCTCAGCTTTCATACTATCACAAGAACCTGTTCAGAGGAGGTGAGTGGCTGAACCTCAGCTTCATGGGTAACTTCCAGTTCAAGTTCAATGACGACGTAAGGTCCAACGAGTTCGGAGTATCAGGAAGCCTCAGCTTCCCTAAGTTCTTCCTGCTTCCTTACCGCTATTTCAAGGGAACAATACCTCGTACGGACATAAACCTTTCGTACAACTATCAGGACAGACCTGAGTATACAAGAAACATCATATCAACATCTTATGGATATAGCGGAAACGTCCGTAACCGCTTCTTCTATCAGGCATATCCTATTCAGCTGAATGTGGTTAAGCTCTTTGATATCGACGAAGATTTCTATAATACTCTTGATAACGATCCGTTCATGAAGAATGCCTACCAGAACCACTTTGACCTTGGTTCAGGTGCAACCTTGTATTACACCACCAACGCATCCACAAATCCACAGGATACGTATTTCTATTCAAGATTGCAGTTCGATATTGCGGGTAATCTTCTCAGCGCATTCAAGCCATTGATGAGAAAGGATGCCAACGGATCCGGAATGATCTGGAACACTCCATTCTCGCAGTTTGTCAGAACTGAGCTGACCATAGGACGCACATGGGTATTCGGAAGAAATTCCGGTCAGGCCATAGCGACAAGACTCCTTGCAGGTGCTGGTTTTGCTTACGGCAACTCTTCCGGTCTTCCGTTCGAGAAGCATTTCTACGGCGGCGGAGCTAACAGCTTGCGCGGTTGGCAGGCTAGAACAGTAGGTCCGGGATGTTCTCCACGAGATATGTCATTCGTGATTCCTAATCAGACAGGTGATATGAAGCTCGAAGCGAATATCGAATATAGGTTCGATATGTTCTGGAAGGTCGCAGGAGCTGTTTTCGTGGATGCAGGTAATGTGTGGACATTGAATACAGACGGTTCTGAGGAACTGCGCGAATCAATGTTCAGATGGCATGACCTCGGCAACAGCATTGCAGCCAACTGGGGACTCGGTGCCAGACTTGATCTCGGCTTCCTCCTCCTGCGTGTCGACATGGGTATGAAGATCCATGACCCTGCCAGAGAAAAGAAATGGGTTTCACCTGGACAGTGGTATAAGAAAGACAACTACGCACTTCACTTCGGCGTAGGATATCCGTTCTAATGCTTGTAATATTTAGGCCATAGACTTTCCAGACGGGAACGTAAGGCCTCTTCCTGCCTGTTATCTGCAGGCTCATAGAACTTATGTCCCTTCAATTCCTCAGGCATGAATTCAAGATCGGTAAAGTGCCCCGGATAATCATGGGCGTACTTGTAGCCATCCTTATATCCAAGTTCCTCCATAAGTTTGGTCGGAGCATTGCGGAGGTATAGCGGAACTGAGGCGGTCTGAGTTTCCTTAGCCACAGCAAGAGCCTCATTTATAGCCATATATGCAGAGTTACTCTTGGCAGATGATGCCAGGTATATGGTACATTCTGACAATGGTATCCTTGCCTCAGGCATTCCTATGCTGTGTACGATCTGGAAGGTTGAATTTGCAAGAAGCAGAGCGTTAGGATTGGCAAGACCCACATCTTCAGCTGCAAGAATACACAGACGGCGCGCAATGAAAAGAGGATCTTCACCTCCGTCCAGCATGCGTGCAAGATAGTATACGGCAGCATTAGGATCCGAACCGCGCACACTCTTGATGAAGGCAGAAATAATATCATAATGCATTTCGCCTCCCTTGTCGTATATAGCCGTGTTTTCCTGGAGACATCCGGTCACAGTCTTGTTGTCAATGAGCACCTTTGCATCGTCCTTGAACGATCCTATGACGATTTCAAGAATATTCAGAAGCTTTCTTGCATCACCGGCGCTATGTCTGAATAAGGCTTCAGTCTCCAGCACTTCTATATCCCTATATTTCAGGATTTCATCTGTGCGTATTGCACGGTCGAGGAGTTCCTGAAGGTCTGATTTGGCCAATGATTTGAGAACAAAGACCTGACAGCGAGACAGAAGGGGAGTGATGACCTCAAAGGAAGGATTTTCTGTCGTAGCACCGATAAGGATTATGGTTCCGTCCTCTACTGCTCCAAGAAGTGCATCCTGCTGTGATTTATTGAAACGATGAATCTCGTCAATGAACAATATAGGAGCTGCACCACCTGAAAAAAGAGAGTTTGAACGTGCTCTGTCAATTACGTCCCTTACATCCTTGACACCCGCGCTGACTGCTGACAATGTGAAGAACTCACGCTGCAATGACGTGGCTACGATTCGTGAAAGGGTAGTCTTACCCACTCCGGGGGGGCCCCAGAGAATGAAAGAAGACAAATTGCCTGTCTCTATCATATTCCTTAGTATGCAGCCTTCGCCTACAAGGTGCTTCTGTCCGACATATGCGTCAAGATCACGAGGCCTCATCCTTTCAGGCAAGGGTGGAAGCATTCTGCTTCTTCCTATATTTTCATCGTTTCTATTCATTTCCTGTTAAATCTCCTTTCCGAATACCCAACGACTCTTGTGCTGCTCTCTCTCGAATGATTTCCACATAGCATGAATCTTATCGTTAGTTTCAAGATTGGCATTTGTCTCCGCATATCTGAAACCTAATTCCTTACATACCTGCACAAGGTCTATAAAGATGAGAGAGTTTACTCCAAGACTCTGATAATCAGGCCTTACACCTATAAGAAGAAGTTCAAGAGTATCTGGTCTCCTTATGAACATCGTCTTGAGAAGCTGCCACCAGCCGAATGGGAATATCTCGCCATTGCATTTCTGGAGCGCCTTTGCAAGTGAAGGTATCGTGATTCCGGCAGCAATAAGTTCGCCATCGGCATCTTCAACGAATGATAGCAATCTCGCATCCACAAAATTCAGATACAGGGCTACATACATGTCGATCTGCTTCTCAGAAAGGATGGAATAGCCGTAAAGCTGACAGTATGTCTGATTGATCAGATGGAAAAGCTTATGACCATATCGTTCCTTCATGATCTGCCTTCTGCTAAGCTTTCTCAGTCGCAGACCATATCTTTTCTGAACCGCTTCTGCCAACATTACGTGTCTTTCCGAAATCTCTGTCGGAATGGTGATCCTGTATTCAAGCCAACCGGTCTCCTTCTCGTAGCCGAGCTTCTTCAGATGCTCAGGATAATATGGATGATTATAGATCAGAGCCATGGTACTGAGGCGGTCAAATCCCTCCACAAGCATGCCTTCCGGATCAAAATCAGTAAAGCCCAATGGTCCGACTATCTGTGTCATGCCCCTTGACTTACCGAAAGACTTAACTGCTTCAAGCAGAGCTGATGAAACATCTATGTCATCCACGAAATCTATCCATCCGAACCTAACTTGGTTCACATTCCAGGCTTTATTTGCCTTATAATTGACTATTGCAGCTACTCGTCCCACCAGTTCTCCATTCTTGTATGCAAGATATAGTTCCGCATCGCAGAATTCATAGGCCGGATTCTTTTTGCTGTCCAATGTACCTATCTCATCAAAAGGCATGGATGGTACATAATATTTGTTTCCTTTATACAGTTTATTTGCAAAACGTACGAATGTCTTTAAATCTTTCGATGATTTAACGACTTTAATCTGTACTGACATAGTTTCTTCGGTTTAGGTTTGGTTTAGGTATATACATGCAAAATTATCATTTTTTTGCTATTTTCGCAAAATGAAGCCTTGCATACGTGTCATAACAGCATTAATCCTTCTCTCAGCCGCAACGCTGGGGGATTCTTATGCTCAGCCAAAGGCTATTTCCAGTCTATGGTCATTCAACGGCATAGGACTGGGATATGAACATACGATGGACGAACACAGCTTCATTCAGGCCGATCTGAGAACCGAGCTTACAGAGGTGTTCATAAACAGGAAAGGAAAGGTCGGAGCCACCGCTTCATTCACCTGGAATATCGTTTTTGCAGAGCGCACTTCACCTAACGGATATATAGTACGATATTATGCCGGACCTGGTGCAATTACAGGTATGGCCAATGATTTGAAGACCTCTCACGGCCTTATATTCGGCTTTAAAGGACGTTTAGGAGCTGAATGTACATTCGACAGGAATATTGCACTTTCAGTCGCTATCGCTCCTGTTTTAGGCATGCATACAAGCAGGAAGAGCGATGTAATGAACATGCGTCTGTACCGTAACGGACTTATCTATGGTTTTCTTCCGGAAATCGGCATCAAATACGCATTCTGAATATGAGGAAGCTATTGATTATCATATCGTTGGTACTGATTCCCCTTGGTCTTATGTCCAAGGAGAAGGCTTCCCGACACTTTACATACGGAGTGGAATGGAACTATATCGCCTCGTTTCATTGCGGTGTTCACCATAACTTCTTTTCCGAGGAAGGCTATAGAGTGAACCTTAATCAGCAAAGCTTTGATTTTGAAAGCAATGGAGAAGTTAATCTGCATTGTGGATACAACATCAAGGATAATTGGAACATCTCTCTTTATTCCGGCATTGTCGGCATCTACGATATCGGAAAATCTGTTCCTGTGTCCTTCAGATTCACACGATTCTTCAAGGAAGACAGAAGAGGGGACAGGTGGCTATGCTATCTGGACGCAGGCAGCGGAATATGCCTGAAGAAGAACCCTCAGATGATAGCTGTCGGCAAAGTCGGAGGAGGTTACAGACTTTCATTGAGCAATACGAGCAAAATAGACCTTCTCTTTGCTTACAGGATGTCACTTACTCATCCCCAGATTGTATTTGACGGTTATTCCGTACCATCCGATATGACCAACAGAAACAATGCTTATGTAAGCGCATTATCAATAGGAATATCATTAACTTTTTAAATATCAAAATTATGGCAATCAGACTCAGTCCGATGAAAACCGAAAGAATCCTGTTCTGCGGTAGCAAATGGTGGGGCGATCCCGACCTTCCAGAAAACATGCCCTATCCGACAATGACTGTCGAGGAAGACGACGAGAAATATGAATATCCGCTTACCTTCATCTGTCAGATCAATTGTGAGGATATAGCTCCATTTGATACAGAAGGAAGGCTGCCACATGAGGGAATGCTCTATTTCTTCGGTGCAATTGACGAACTTATAGGATATGAGTCACCGACACCGACTGTCATCGGCGAGTGGCCTAAGGGTAACTTTGTGGTCAAATATGCCAAAAGCATTAATTTCGAGACATTCCAGAGCTGCATTCTCACAGACGATGAGGGACAGAGCCTCACTGAGGGAGAGCTGGAAATCCGTTTTGAAGCATGCGAAGATGATGCTTGCGGAATCAAGATGCTTGGAGTGGCTGCTGATGAAGAAGTAAGGTCTGAAAACAAAGACCTCGTCAACCTTCTTCAGATTGACGAGGACGATGCTACGGGCTTCAAGTGCGAAAATTGGAAAAGGCTCAATGTCCTGTTCAAGGAATCGGACCTGAAGTTCGGAAACTGGAAAAAATCCAAAACTATTCTTTCTATTCCCTGCCAAAAGTAATATTGAATCCGAGGGCAAGGTTAGTATTGAATTTCTCGACTGGAATGAACTGAGGTGAAACCTTAAGCATGAATGAATCAACTCCTACAAAGAAATTGAATCCAGGGAAGACGAAATTCACGATTCCACCGAAAGATCCACCAAAATTAGATACGGCACAGCTGGCTGCTAATCCGATGCAATCAACAGGCATTACATTGGCAGCCAGACGGCCTTCTGTCCATGAGTATGCACCATTGAATCTGTGTGTTCCGAGAAGACCGAATGAGAGTCTCTCATAGAAAGGCATCTTAGCCTCGATACCGGCATGGAATGTAGCGGAAAGATTTGATTTTCCTTTTCCTACAGTACTCTTTTCAAACTGAACAAGTCCGAGAAGCTCATCCTTGAGTCCATTAAGCTGCTGAAGCTCAGAACCATCTGATATAGTTCCGAAACCATTGAATTCATTTGAGTTAGCACCTGTAGAGCTTGCCTTTGTCATATCCTTCCATGAAATGAAGCCAAGATCGAGAAGCGA
>JAEIGA010009203.1_pt1 | contig 14939 bp, 18 predicted proteins | sample 9270691 | NCBI WGS metagenome assembly JAEIGA01 (sample SAMN17057246, study PRJNA624740) | gut metagenome | biome: biome; isolation source: fecal sample | host: Bos grunniens | place: China: Xizang | collected 2019
CGAAGGCCGTGGTGACGGACAGCAAGCTGAGCACCGACCTGTATGCTGCCCTGGGCTATGACATGGACATCCTCAAAAAGCATATCCGGGAAGAGATCACGCGCGGCATCGCCACGTCGCTGACGTATGAGCAGATCGGCCGCAATATCAGCACCTATACCACCCTGCCGCTTTCCAATGCCACCAGGATCGCCAGGACGGAAGGCCACCGCATTCAGCAGGCTTCCGCCGACGACGCCAGGAAGAAGGCCAAGGCCAAGGGCGCGGACCTTGTAAAGCAATGGGACGCCAGCCTGGACGGCGCGACCAGGCCGCTGCACCGGCGGCTGGATGGCCAGATCCGGGAGATTGATGAACCCTTTGAGGCCGGCGGCAAAAAAGTTATGTATCCGGGAAAGTTTAACGACCCCGGCCAGGACTGCAATTGCCGGTGTGTGGCCCTCACCCGCGCCCGCTCTGCCCTGGATGAGCAGGAGCTTGAAACGCTCAAGGAGCGGGCCAAGTATTTCGGGCTTGACAAAACCGAAGACTTCAATGAATTCAGGGAAAAATACCTGAAGGGCGCGGCAATCGTTGAAAAAACGGAAAAAGATGGTATAATAAAGTATAACGGAAAGCGGCATCTTGCTATCCCGCAGGCCAAGCTTTCCGGCTATGCGCTGAATCCGCAGAAAGATCCCAATAAAGCGAAAGCCTTTGAGATGGCCCTGGGCTATACCATGAGCAACGCGGCGGATCTGGAGAAGAACATCTTCGATCACCTGGATAAAGAAAACTTTGTCGAAAAGGGTGATACCGGATACGGCATGCGATATGAAAACATCCTGACGCTGACCGGCCCGAACGGCAAGCAGGCCAATGTTATGACGGCCTGGATTGACGACGGAAACGGCGGCAAGCGCCTGACCAGCATCTACGTCACCAAGAGGGAGGCGAAAAAATGAAGATCGAACAGTACGACCGCGTACTTCTGAAAGATGGCAATGAAGCGACCATTGTCGAAATCTTTGAAGAGGACCGCGTCTTCCTTGCTGACATTGACAGAGACGGCGATACATACACCGAGGATCTGAGGATTGAAGAAATCAAGAAAGTTTTGAGATAAAGCACTGTGCAGCTGCATGGTGCTTTTTTGATACCCTGAAAGGGGTGAGCGCCTTGATTGCGTAACCGATATCCTATATCACCAGCAGCTGACAAGGCTGCTTTTTTCATGCCCTGAAAGGAGCGAATCACATGGAAATGGACATTATGGCGATTGTGCAGCAGTACGCCAATATCCCCGTCGTCGCCGCCTGCTTTCTGGTGGGCTGGCTGCTCAAGAACGTTTGGGAAGCCTTCCCGAACAAGTATATCCCGCTGGTGGTGCTGCCGGTGGGCGTGATCGGCGTGCTGTGGCTGGACGCCTGGGCGCTGACGCCGCAGAACGTGATGACGGGCCTGTGCTCTGCTGCGCTGGCTGTGTACCTGCACCAGATCGGCAAGCACCTGATCACCGATAAGACCACCTGACACCGAAGGGAATGATGGATATGGCAACCGCAAAGGGCCAGATCATCGCCGATTATGCGATCAGCAAGATCGGATGCGCCTATATCTACGGCGGATACGGTGAAAAGCTGTGCCGCCCTGCCTTCAGGCGGGAGCGCGCAGGCCAGTATCCCAGCCAGGAAAAGAACATCTTCAATAACTGCCCCGTGCTTTCTGGCAAGCAGAGCGCCTGCGCCGGCTGCAAGTACGACGGGAAGCAGGCGTATGACTGCGCGCAGCTGACCCGATACTGCTGCAAGGCTGCCGGCCAGGAGCTGGTGAGCGGCGCCAACAGCCAGTGGAAAAAGACGGCATGGGACCAGAAGGGCACCATTGACACCCTGCCCGACGTGCCCGGCGTGCTGCTCTATCACGCAGACAAGGCCGGCACGATGACGCATACCGGCGTCTATATCGGCGGCGGCTATGCTGTGGAAGCCCGCGCTGCGAAATATGGCGTCGTGAAGACGGCGGTGAAGGATCGCACCTGGACGCATTGGGCCGCGCTGCCCGGCGTGCTGACGGGCGAAGAAGTGACCATCCAGCCGGATGCGCCTGCTGTGGACGTGCTGGAGCCGGAAACCACCGAAGCGGGGGTGATCTCCATGAAAACCCTGCGCAATGGCAGCAAGGGCACCCAGGTGAAGGTGCTGCAGTGGCTGCTCAATGAGACCGGCTTTGACTGCGGAAATGCTGACGGCATCTTCGGAGCGAAGACGCTTGCTGCGGTGAAGGCGTACCAGAAGGCCAAGGGCCTGACCGTGGACGGCATCTGCGGCAAGAATACATGGACCAAGATCCTGGCATAACGGGCACCGGCGACGGCGCCCTTCTCTATGCAATCGCCTGCCGGTGCAGGGCGTAAAACACGCGCCGAAAAAACCGCCCAAGCTCGAATCTTGTAAAACACGTAGGCGGAAAGAAAGGATAAAACGATATGACTTTCAATGAACTGCTGGCCAAATACGGCCTGGATGAAGAGAAAACCACGTCCTTCCTGGCCGATATGAAGGCAAACAAGATCTTCACGACTTCCGAGGAAAATATGGATATCCGCCACGGAAAGCTCAAGGAAGATCATGCAACCCAGGGCAAGCAGCTTGAAGAAGCCAACGCCTTGATCGAAACCCTGAAAAAGGACGCCAAGGGAAACGAGAATCTTCTCAAGAAGATCACCGACTACGACGCCCGCGTGGCCCAGCTTGAAAAGGAAAACCAGGAGCTGAGAGCTGAATCCGGCATGGACAGGATGCTGATCGCAGCCGGCGCAAAGCAGACGGATCTGGATTATCTGAAATTCCAGTGGAAAAAAAAGGGCGAGATCGCCTTTGACGATCACGGCGAAATTAAGGGCGGCGACGATATTGTGGCGGCCCTGAAGACCCAGTGCCCCGGCCAGTTTGAAAACGGCGGCGGCAAGAAGTACGAAGAGCGCAAGCTGCCCACCGGCGACGTGGACCGCGCTGTGGAGCCTGCAAACCTGGCGGACGCGCTGCGCATGACGTATGAGAACAAAACGACTTGATAAAGGAGAGAGTGCAATATGCCTATCACCCTGAATGAAATGAAGGTCGGCATGTCCGACAAGATTGCCCAGAAGGTTGTCGATATCTTCCTGCGCCATTCCGAGATCCTGCAGATGCTGCCTTTTGATAACTGCGTATCCCCGCAGGGCGGCAGCACGCTGACCTACTCCTATGTGCAGAAGAAGCTGCCGAGCGTGGCCGCCTTCCGTGCGCTCAATACTGAGTATACTGCCGGCGCTGCGCAGCTTGAAAAGAAGACCGCTGACCTGAAGATCTTCGGCGGCGCTTTCGAGCTGGACCGCGTGCTGAAGGCTGCGGAAGGCCCGTATAATAACCTGGCCTTCCAGATGGAAGAGAAGATCCTGGCGGCGATCAGCCTCTTCCACTACACCCTGATCAACGGCGACGCCACCACCAACGTGAACGAATTCGACGGCCTGGACAAGATGCTGGCCGGCACGTCCACCGAGTACGGCACCGGCGGCCTGATCGACGTCTCCACCGCTGAAAACCTGAAGGCGAATGCCGACAAGTTTTACGAAGCGCTTCAGATCATGATCGCTGAGACCGGCGCGGACGCCCTGCTGTGCAACGCCCGCACCATCACCAAGATCCAGACCCTGGCGCGCATCCTGGGCTACAAGACCGAATCCGAAGAGGCTTTCGGCCGCAAGATCACGACCATGGACGGCGTGCGCCTGATGGACCTGGGCGATCACTACACCGTATCCGGCAGCACCGCCACCGCCAACAGCTGCGTGAAGGCGGGTATCACCCGCGACGGCGGCACCGGCCTGACCGATATCTACGGCGTCAAGTTTGACGTCAACGATGGCTTCCACGCCGCCTCCCTCACCGGCAACGGCGCGATCCATCAGTATCTGCCGGACTTCAATGCGCCGGGCGCTGTGAAGAAGGGCGAAGTCGAAATGGTTGCCGCCACCGTGCTGAAGAACACCAAGCACGCCGGCGTCCTGCGCAACATCAAGATCGCCTGATAACAAAGGAGGATAAACAAGATGGCAGCGAAGAAGAAGAACCCGATCAAGTACCTGATCGAAGTGAAAGCCAATCCGAACTGCTGCGAGGTGGGCGCCGGCGGCGTCCACTTCGCCCATGGCAAGGCGGAGATCACCGACGCGCGCATGGCCGCCTGGTACAAGGAGCATGCGGGCTATGAAGTGACCGAAATCTTTGAGGATGAAGCCGAAAAGGCCGAATCCTGACGGGAGTGATTCCTGATGATCCTGACGACTGCTGAAGTGCGGCAGCTCATCACGACGCAGGAAGAGGATCGGGCGCTTGAGGTACGGCTTCAGGCGCTCGAAGCCTCCATCCGAAGATACACCAATAATACCTTCACGCGCGTGCTGGAAGAGAACGGCGGCGAATGGCCCGCCGATATCAAGATGGGCTGCGTGAAGCTCCTTGAGTACGACCTGAGCGGCGCGTCCAGGAAGGCCGGTATCGCATCCGAGACGCTTTCCCGCCATGCTGTGACCTATGAAGCCAGGACGGCGGAAAACACAGCCATGGGATATCCTGCTCAGCTCATGGGCTTCCTGAAGCCGTACATGCGCGCACGCTTCGGGCAAAGGGGTGCTTTTGCATGAGCTATATCGGCGGTAACATCACCGGCATGCTGCAGACGGCCACCTATACCCCGAACACCAGCGGCGAGCTGGTGCCCACCTGGGAAACCAGGCGGCAGCTACGTGGATACCTGGATATGATGAGCGGAAACGCCGGATATATGGCGTATAACGCCAAGATCCAGGAGAGCACGCACGTCTTTATGTGCGACTATGCGCAGCTGCCCAAGGGCGTGGACGCGGAAACGGCCCGCATGATCATCGCCGGGAAGGTGTATGACGTGACGTATATCGACAACCCCATGGAGCTGGGCGAGCACCTGGAGATCTTCCTGAAGTGCACAGGGGGCCAGTGATATGGCCGGAAACGTGCAATTCAAGGATTTTTCCATGGACGTCATAGCGGAGCTGAATGAAGCAACCATTGCAGCCCTTTATGAAATCGCAGCGGAAGTCACTTCCCAGGCGCAGCGCACCTGCGTGATGGAAGATGACGCCGGCAAGCGCCTGAAAGGCAGCTATGCCAATACGGTGGATGAAAGCAAAGGCGTCGCCACCGTGGGCACGCCGCTGGAAGAGGGCTATTGGGAGGAATTCGGCACCGGCGAGCACGCTGACATGGCGAAAAACGGCGGCAAGCCCGGCCGACAGGGCTGGTGGGTATACGTCAAGGGCGAAGGCACGCGGGCCAAGGTGAGCGCTGAATACCGGGACAAGGATGAAGCGGAAGCCGTGGCCGCCTCCATGCGGGCGGAAGGCCTGGACGCCTACGCCACCAACGGCCGCGATCCGCATTACACCCTGGAGCGGAGCTTTGAAGCAAAGGCCGATTGGGCTGAAAAGCACGTCGAAAAGAAGCTGAAGGAGCGAATGGAATGAGCAAGACTGCAATCGAATACGCCATGGAATACGTGGCCGGCATGATGGACGGCCTTGCCCTCCCCCATGCTCCATGGAGATACAGCGCCACGCCGCTGCCGGAAAAGTATTTCGTGAGCGAATACAGCGAAGTACCCAGCAGCACGGCGGAGGAAAACGGCATGAGGCCGGTGACGGTGATCCTGCGCGGATACACCAGAGGCGACATGCTTTCCCTGCTTGTGGCTGCAGGAAAAATTGAAAAGAGCTGCGCAAAGACGGTCATCCTGCCCGATGGGACAGGGCTTGCCGTCTTTTATGATTCCGCCATGCCGGTGCCCACCGGCGACGGGCAGCTCAAGAGCATCAAAATCAACCTGAATATTCAGGTATGGAGGGTGAATTAAATGCTGAGCAATGGCATTACGCAGGGCACCCCGTCGAAGCTGCTCTTCGGCGCGGGCGTCTATTTCAAGGGTGTGCCGTACAGCGATACGGTAGCGCCTGAGGAGGACGTGATCAAAGCGGCCGTCATCGGCGCAACGCAGGAAGGCGGCACGCTGACGATCACGCCGGAATTTTTCAGCCCGGAGCTGGACGGCGCGCTTGTGCCGCTCAAGGAACTGCAGAAGAAGGTCGGCGAGACGGCGATCATGGAAGTCTCCTTTGCTGAGCTGACGGCGGACCTGATGAAGAATCAGGTGATCGGCAAGAAGAGCACCAGCACCGACGGCAAGTATGACGTCGTGACCAGTGACGACCAGGTGCGCCCGAATCACTTCTATGAGGGCTTTGGCTACTATGGCACGTACTTCGACGGCCGCCCGATCATCATCATCTTCAAGAATGCGCTCTGTACGTCCGGCTTTACCACGGACGCCAAGAACAAGACCAACAGCGTCTTCAAGGGCACCTTCGCCTGCATGAGCGATCTGGAAGCCGGCGTCACCAAGCTGCCGTATGCGATCTTCATGCACACCGGCAAGGAGTGGACGGCGGTGAACGCCGACGCAACGCCTGCCGGCTAAACCCTGGAAAGGATGAAACCGACTTATGAACAATGACGAGAAAATTGTGGACAACGCTGTGGAGAAATCCTTCACGCTGCGCCCGCTCTGCGATGAGGAACTGTATACGATCCTTGACATTATCGCCAAAGTATGCCCTGAAGACCTTCAGCCGATTTTCACCAAGGCTCTGAAAAAGTATACTGAGCGTGAAGCAGAGGCCAACGGCGACAAGGTGCTCATTGAAGAGCTGGCCAACGACTTCGGCATGGACGTGGTGATGGAGCTGGGCCTGATCATCATTCGCAATATGAAAAATGTGAAGGATGATGTGTACGCCCTGCTTGCTGATCTTTCCGGCATTCCGGCGGACCAGATCCGCAAGATGCCCTTCGGCACCACGCCGAAGATGATTATGGCCATGGTCAAGGATATCAGGAACCTGGATTTTTTCGGGGAATAATCCAAATTGTTCTGGTCGGTGAAATCAGATTCATGGACGTGCTGTACGCAAGATACAGCTGTCCCATGGATCTGGTGAAGAGCTATATCCGCCGGCGACGGTTTGGGGAGTTTGTGAACGGATTCCTGAGAGCGGAAACAGACCGCCGGAAAGAGGAAGCCGAAAAAAATAATTTGTGGTTGGATTATATCGGCTACGTGCACAGCTACACGGAGAAATCCTTCGATGACTGGCGCGCGGACCTGATCGCCACCGCCACCACAAAAAAGAAGAAGGCGGCCGGAGCGGACAGCGAGCTGGATGATGCCGGCATTGACGCCATTATGAAGAAAGTATTCCGCAACGGATGATAGGCCGTTTCACCTGTAAGAGGTGAAACGTATGGAGATATTCAAGCTGCTGGGCCGCATAGCCATTGACACCACAGAGGCAGAAAAGGCCCTTGACGATACGACACAAAAGGCCAAGGACACCGGCAACGAAACCGAAGGCGCATTCAGCAAGATCGGGCGCGCTGCCGGCACCATCGGCCGCGCTGTGCTGACGGCGGGCGCTGCCCTGGGCACGGCCTGGATCGCAGCCATTGAGGGGACGCGGGAATACCGCACCCACCTGGCCATGCTGGACACGGCCTTCCAGACGTCCGGCCTGTCTTCGGACATGGCCAGAAAGACCTATTCGGAGCTGAATGCCGTATTGGGCGACAGCGGGCAGGCCACCGAGGCCGCCCAGCACCTGGCGCTCCTGGCGGATAACGAGAAAGAGCTGAGCACCTGGACCGATATCTGCACCGGCGTATATGCCACCTTTGGCGAGGCGCTTCCCATCGAATCGCTGACCGAAGCCGCCAACGAAACGGCGAAGACTGGCGTGATCACGGGCAGCCTGGCCGACGCGCTCAATTGGGCAGGCGTCAGCGAAGAGGAATTCCAGGAGAAGCTGGACGCCTGCAGCGGCGAGCAGGAGCGGCAGAAGCTGATCATGGATACCCTGAACGGGACGTATAAAGACGCCTCTGCTCAGTACAAGGAAACCAACAAAGATGTGCTTGCTGCCAACAAAGCCCAGGAAAAGCTGACGCATGCCTTCAGCGAGCTGGGCCGCGTGGGCGAGCCGATCCTCACGGCGATCAAGACGAAAGTCTCTGAGATGGTGACGGCAGCGGTGCCGCACATTGAAAGCTTTGTATCGAAAATGAAAGACCTGCGCACATGGGTGCAGAATAACGGCCAGACCATCAAGAATTGGGGCGCGGCCATTGCGGCGGCCAGCGTGACCGTGGGCACCTTCCTGCTGATCCTCAATTGGGGCAAGATCATGACGGCAGCTTCCACGGCGATCAAGGGCGTGCGCACGGCTGTGGCCCTCTTCAATGCCACGCTGCTGGCCAATCCCATTGGCCTGGTGATCGCCCTGGTTGCGGGCCTGGTTGCCGGATTCATCCTTCTTTGGAATAACAATAAGGGCTTCCGGGATTTCTGGATCTCCCTGTGGGATAAGATCAAGAGCGTCGGCGCGTCGGCCATATCCTACATCAAAGGGAAGTTTTCCGACTTCAAGAGCGCGCTGACGACGGTGAAGAACACCTTCGGCAAGATCAAGGACGCCATTGCGGACAACCTGGAAAAGGCCCGTGATAAGGTATCCGGCGTGATCAAGAGGATCAAGGGCTTCTTCCCGCTGAGCATCGGCAAGATCTTCAGCAACCTGAAGATTCCGAAGATCACCGTATCCGGCGGCAAAGCGCCCTTCGGCATCGCCGGCAAGGGCAAGCTGCCCAGCTTCTCCGTGAAGTGGAATGCGCAGGGCGCGATCTTTGACCAGCCCACGATCTTTAATACCCCGCTGGGCCTGCAGGGCGTGGGCGAGCGCGGCCCGGAGGCTGTGGCCCCGATATCGGTGCTGCAGGGCTATGTGGCCGCAGCTGTGCGCCATGAGAATGAAGCGATCATCCGCACGCTGATCGAACAAAACCGGAATATGCAGGATTTTTTAAAGAGAACCATGCCCCAGGCCGTGCTGCTTGACAGCGGCGCGCTTGTGGGAGAACTGACGCCCGCCGTGGACGCGCAGCTTGCTGACAGGCTTGCGCATACCAGGCGCGGGAATACCAGATAAGGCCGAGTGACATCGGCCTTTTTACTTTATAAGAGAAGGTGAAGGCCGATGAATGTATTTGAGTTATTCGGCACCATCGCAATCAATAACAGAGACGCCAATGCATCGCTGAAGGATACCGCCACCAAGGCCGAAAAGACTGGCAAGCAGATTCAGGAGGCATTCAAGAAGATCGGATCGACTTCCATTAAAATCGGAAAGACGGTGATCGGCGCCGCAACGGCCATCAGCACGGCCTTTGTGGCGACCGTGGAAAGCACGCGCGACTACCGCACGGCCATGGCCAAGCTGGAAACGGCATTCGTAACGAATGGACATTCTGCGGATACGGCATACGAGACGTATAAAAAGCTCCAGCGGGTGCTGGGCGATACGGACCAGGCGACGGAAGCGGCCAACCACCTGGCCAAGCTTTGCGAGACCGAAGAAGAGCTTGACAGATGGACGGATATCTGCACCGGCGTCTATGCGACCTTCGGCGACAGCCTCCCCATCGAATCGATGACCGAAGCGGCCAATGAAACGGCGAAAACCGGCGAATTGACCGGCGCCCTGGCGGACGCCCTCAATTGGGCGGGCATCAAAGAAGATGAATTTCAGCTGAAGCTGAATGCATGCCGCACCGAGGAAGACAGAGCGAAGCTGATCACGGATGAGCTGACCTGGGCATATAAAGGCGCGGCAGATCAGTATGAAACGACCGGCGAAAGCGTGATGAAGGCCAATGAGGCGCAGGAAAAGCTCAACGGCGCCATGAGTAAGCTGGGCGAGATCGGCGAGCCGATCCTGACGGGCGTGAAGGGCTGGATCGCTGATATGGTGCTTTCAGCGGTGCCGCACCTGGAAAGTATCGTCTCCTCCTTTTCCAATCTTGAAAAGACGTGGACTGAGGAAGTATGGCCGGCGATCCAGAAGGATTGGAAGATGAATTTCGGCATTGATCTGCCGGATTGGGAGACCTTCAAGGCTAATGTGATCGACGGCTGGGAAAAGGTGAAAACCGAGATTTCCAATTCGTTTATCGTGAATGCCATTATTGACATTCCGAAGAATTGGAGCCAGATGGCGGCCGACATTGCAACGGGCTGGGATAGTATCATCTGGCCGGCGATCAAGGAGAAGTACAAGGCCACCTTCGGCGTGGACATGCCGACATGGACGGATATTGCCGCCGTCATCGCCAACGGCTGGGAAGAGGTTATCTGGCCGGCGATCAAAGAATTCTACAAAATCACTTTCAACGTCGATATGCCTTCCTGGTCGGATATCACGGCGAGCATCAAGGCGGGATGGGAATCTGTAAAAGCCAGTATTGCGGGGCTTTTTAATATCGACATTGGATATGGAATCGGGAGCGGAAAAGGGATCACGATCACAGAACAAGAGCACGGCGCAACGGGAAGCTTTGCTTCTGGCCTGGATTACGTGCCGCATGATGGCTTTATTGCCCGCGTGCACAAGGGCGAAGCGATCCTCAACAGCGCCCAGGCATCTGAATGGCGCGGCGGAGGCGGAAACGTGGAAGCGCTGCTGTCTCAGATTGCGGCCAATACCGGCGCGGGCAAGAGCATCGTGCTGGATAGCGGCGTGCTGGTTGGCCAGCTTGCGCCCGGCATGGACGCGCAGCTGGGCACCATCATGAACCGCAAAAGGAGGGGTGGATAATGCTGGGCGTAAAGTTTGGCGACAAGCACAGCTTCTATGATCTGGGCCTCTGGATGACCGGATACCCGCAGATCTCCCCGCCGGCACCGAAGATCAGGATGGTGGACGTGCCAGGCATGGACGGCGCGCTGGATATGACCAAAGTGCTGACGGGCTATACGCAGTATAACCGGCGCACCATGCAGCTGGAATTCGCTATCATGGCCCCGCGCCTGGCCTGGCCGGACGTGCACAGCGACGTCATGGACGCGCTGCACGGCCAGGAGATGAGCATCATCCTTGACGATGATCCCGACTTCTGCTATACGGGCGTGCTGAGCGTATCCGGCTTTGATCCGCAGAAGGTGACGAGCGGCGTCACGATCACGGCGGATCTTTCACCGTACAAGACGCGGATCGCCATGACGAAGCGCAGCTTCACGGTGAGCGGCAGCCTGACGGCCACCATCACCACCATGCACATGCCCACGGTGCCCACGATCACGGCCAGCACGGCCATGACCATGACCTTCGGCGGGAAGACCTATTCCCTCAAGGCCGGGGAAAACACGTTTGACGACTTGATCCTGCGCCGTAACCAGAAGAACACCTTCACCTTTGCGGGCAGCGGGACCGTCACCCTCACGTATAAGGAGGGACGCTTCTGATGTATACGATCAGAGTGGACGGCAGCCAGCTGCACAACCCGGCCATGGAAAGCGAACAGTACACAGCGCTTGCGCCCAAGCTTTCGCTTTCCACGACCGGAAGCGGATCTTGCTCCTTTGTGCTGCCGCCGGGAAACCGGTGCATAAACGCTATCCGGCGCAGGAAGAGCATCATCACCGTACACCAGGACGGCGTGGAGATCTTCCGCGGCCGCGTGATGGACGATGAGACCGACACCCACAAGCAAAAGAGCGTATACGCCGAGGGCGTGCGCGCCTGCCTCAATGACAGCCTGGCCGCGCCCTATACCTACACCGGCACGGCGCAGGGCCTGCTGGAAAAGCTGATCACCGAGCATAACGAGCAGGTGGATGAAGACAAGCGCTTCACCCTGGGCCGCGTGACGGCCAGGCGCGCCGGCGAGGCAATCAGCGGCCTCAAGAATGTGGCCTATTGGGCGACGTATCAGGAGATCAGCGAGAAGATCCTGGACGTCTACGGCGGATACCTGAAGGACCGATATGAAGGCGGCGTCCAGTATCTGGACTGGCTTCAGGAATACGGCAGCGCCAATACGCAGCAGATCCGCTTCGGCGTCAATCTGCTGGACCTGAAGGATAAGAACGACGCCGGCGAGATGTTCACGATCCTTCGGCCGCTGGGCGCAAGCGAAATCGGCGAGGACGGCGAATACGCCGCGCCGGTGAGCATCGCCAGCGTGAACGGCGGGCGTGACTATATCCAGGACGACGAAGCCGTGGCAAAGTACGGAAAGATCTGGAAGGCGTACACCTGGGGCCATATCACAGATCCTTCTGAGCTGCTGAAAAAGGCCCAGGAATATCTGAAGACCGGCGCGGAGCTGCGCACGCTGACCATACAGGCCATTGATATGCACCTGATGGACGGCAGCGCCCAGGCGATCCGCATCGGCGACGTGGTGAAGATCCACGTCCTCCCGCACGGCATCGACCTGGAGATGCCATGCAGCAAGATCGAAATCGACCTGCTCAACCCGGAGAATACCCTGTACACCTTTGGCGAACCGCCCAGGGCGCTGAGCGATAACGTGGTCATGGCTGAAGAGGAAATCGGCGGCCTGACGGGCGGCTATGGCGGCGGCGGCGGGCGCAGCGTGAAGGAAGAAAACAATGGCATCATCCGCTGGGCCGAGATCCGCGTCAATGAAAACATGGCCAATATCAACATGCTGGCCGGTGAGGCCAACAGCCTGGAGAACCGCCTGAGCCTTTGCGAAGTGGATATTGACGGCATCAACGCCAATATCTGGCTCATGGCCAAGCAGGAAGAAGTCGATGAGCTGGGCAAGCGGGTATCGCAGGCGGAGATTGAGATTGACGGCGCCAATGCTGAGATCAATCTGAGGGCGAAGCAGGAAACCGTGGACGCCCTGGGCACGCGGGTATCTGCTGCGGAGATTGAGATCGACGGCGCTAATTCGGAGATCCTGCTCAAGGCCAGCAAGACCTATGTGGATTCGGAACTTCTGAAGGTGGACGGCAAGATCGAGGCTGTGTATACCGATGTTTCTTATGATATCTCCGAAAAGGTATCCACGAAGGAGCTGACAGTGAGCGGAAACGCCTGGATCGGCGGAGAATCCGGCACGATGATAGCGAATGCCGTATCCGCCGGATCGCTGTCTATCTACGGATACGGCATCGGACTGAGCACGCTGACCTATGTATCGAGCGTGGACGGATGGGCGACGGGCGAGATCGCCGTGCGTGACGCAAATGGAAAAATTGTCGGAACGGCGCTTACTGGCTATCGTATATCCTATGATACAAGTGATATCAATCTTTTGACGTGGTGATGAAATGAGTATCGAATTTATATTGAAGCAAGTGATCCTTATACTCAATCAGATTCACGTATGCGGTGCAGAAGCGGAGATGTTTGCCGCTGCAATGAAGAATATCAAGGAATGCATCCGCATCGTTGAAGAGAAGAAAAAGGGGGATAAACAGCATGCAGACGATCACGACCAGCAGAAACAAGACATTCCCCATCGCCTGGGCGCAGGTGATGGTCCGAAAAGACCGTCCGGCGCAGCTGGTGATTGAGCTGCCGCAGGAGCAGGAGGCCGCGCTGTATGTGACCGACTTTGACGGCCTCACCAGCCTGAAGCTGGTGGACGATGCGAAGCCGGGCGCGTATACGATGTATGAAGGCTTTAACCGCCTGACGGGCATGACCAGGAAGGACGGCGCCGTGCGCATTACCCTTGAAAAAGAGGACGGTGATTGACCATGGCTTTTCCGACCAGGAAGCTGACAGCCGTATGCGAGATCACGACCGGCCAGCTGTATGACGTGGTGCTGCCGCCGGCGCATGAAGGCGAGGCCGGCGCCATTGAGGTGAGCGTAAAGCTGGAATATGGCGGATCTGCGGCGAGCGTATCCGGCATGAAGCCGAGCATGTACCTGTATGACAAGATCCGGGACGCCATGACCGACAGCGTGGATATGGCCCTTTCCGGCAGCACGATCACCGGCACCATGCCGGAAGCATTCTTTGCGATCAGCAGCCGCATGCTGCTCTGCCTGGTGCTGACGGATACGGCCAGCGGCTGCACCATGACCGTGGGCACGCTGCCCCTGGAAGTGAAGAACGTGCGCGGCGGCACGGTGCTGAGCACCCGCGCGCCTTCCATCAGCGAAGTGGTGTATGTGGGCCGCGCGCCGTACCTGAGCAGCGCCAATACGTGGATGGTATGGGATACCAGCAAGGGAAAATATGTGGATAGCGGGGTATCTGCCGTGGGTGCAGGTACCTTTTTTACAGCGCCGCAGAACCTGCTGGATAACAGCTACTTTACAAACGCTGTAAACCAGCGCGGCGCATCAAGTTATAGCGGCACATGGGTGCCGTGCATTGACCGCTGGAGATGCACTACACCGGAAGGGACCAGCGTATGGACGGGCAGCAAACTGAGCGTGCCGAGCGGCGGCAAGATCATTCAGGCGCTGCCGATCAAAGTAGCTGACGTCATCGGGAAAACATATACCCTTGCATTTGGTACGACCACGGGGACTGTATACATCGGGACGGGCACGGTTGTCGAATCCGACGCCACAACTGTGGCACATATCAACGCCGGAAAAAACAGTGTGTGGATACGTCTGTACAGCGTAGCTAATTCTGAGTATCTCTATGTTGATCTTACGAACAATTCGGAATGGTCGCTGCCGCTTTTGTGGGCGGTGCTGTATGAGGGTGTGTATACAGAGGATACCCTGCCGCCTCATGTGCCAAAGCCGTTTATGGTGGAGCTTGCTGAATGCCAGCGATACTATGAAAACAGCTGGTATGGCAAAGAGAAAAGCGGACAGCGGCAATATATGGCCAACTGCATCAGCTACGCTCAGGCTGATTGTGTCATTTCGTTTAGGGTGCCCAAGCGGATTGCGCCCACCATCACCTTCCATCCGGAAGGCAACTATACGGAATGGCAGATTTATAATGGTGCTTACTTCGGCGTGGGCAGCGTGGTGGCGCAAAATCGTGA
>JAEIGA010009204.1_pt1 | contig 14938 bp, 2 predicted proteins | sample 9270691 | NCBI WGS metagenome assembly JAEIGA01 (sample SAMN17057246, study PRJNA624740) | gut metagenome | biome: biome; isolation source: fecal sample | host: Bos grunniens | place: China: Xizang | collected 2019
ACTCTGCAAGACACTTTGATGTGTACACTCCAATGCCCTCGTTTGCTCATGCATCAGATTTCAAGCACAAGTACTACAAAATGGAGGGCGATTTCAAGGCAGACACTCTTCAGACAATAACCTTTATGACCCGTGACTATGAGACCGTTTCGGGTGAAAAGTTAGACACGGACTTTGACATATTTGCAGACGGGTCTTTGGAAACCGCAACCAAAGCTATAAGCAATGTTGTAAAGGAAAAAGAATGGTTTCACCTTTTGTGGTTTATAAATCTTGAGACAGGAACCTATGATTTATACATCGATGAAGAAATAATTATTTCCGGCGAAGCATTGACATCCGGCACAAACGATGTGTCAATGATAAGAGTAAGTCTTTCCTATGAAAACAAAGGCGGAGACCTTTACACAGACAATTTCAATGTAACTGGTCTTATAAAACCAATAGTTGACGGAGTTGAAACCAAAACAAGCGTTATTGCCGATGACTCGCAGATAATATCATACCTCAGCGACAAAACAGCAATGCACACCTACGGACACACATTGTTTAAAAATGGTGAAAAAACAACTCTTACCACAAAGGGAATTTATGATAAAAAAACTCAGCAGTATTATGTGACATCTGACGTGTTGGCAAAAGCATTTGACCTTTCTCTCAAAGATAGCGGCGAGAGCATTACAGGCGATGTAAACATTACAAAATCGGGCGTTGCTACGACAAAATCGGGAAAAAGTGTCACTTTTGAATATGCTCCAAAGACCGCAAACGGAAGATTGTATGTGCCTGTAAGACAGTTTGCATCAGACATTGCAGGAAAGCATGTATGGTGGTTCAAAACAGGAATACTTATGTTTTCTGATTCGCCAATAGCTCTCGATGGCTCCGACTGGGAATACCAGAGTGCAAGAGTAAGAGCAGGCGGAGCTACACTCTGGAACGATATAGACTATCTCAATGCATATCTACAGTACATAAGACCAGATGCTCAAAAGCTTAAGGAAGATTATATAAAAACAACAGGAGACACCACATTTACAACACACCCCAGAATTTATAAAACCGCACAGGAATTTGCCGAAATGAAAGCTCAGTATAAATTCGGCGAAGACGAGGTGTTTGAAAACAACATTCAGGCATATATAAATTCTGCGTCAAGCGATGTTGCAAATCAGTCTTTTGTGACATACTCATTTACAGATTCCATGAGATCAAATATAGGCTCTGAATTTATATCAAGATTTGTAAGATGGGGCACCGCCTATAACATCACAGGTGAACAAAAATATGTTGACCACGCTTACGAGCAGTTTAAGAAGATTAAAGATTTTCCTGATTTTAACACAGGTCATATCATAGATGCAGGTCACGCTCTTCGTGGTGTGGCAGTGGGTTATGACTGGTTTTACAACGGTTTTACTCCAGAACAGAGAGAAGAGGTGCTTGAAATTATACACAAGCATTTCCCGACTGTTGCAGATGCTCTCTACGGACGAGTAACCTCCACATCTTCAGGTTCTGAAGAGTGGCGTGCTGTAAAGCTTAATACAAACTACAACACCATACTTAACTCGGGAATTACACTTTGCGCCCTGGCAACTCTTGAGTACAATCCCGACTCTATGTTTACATACATTGCAGATTCAACCAGAAGTATGGAATACACCATGCAGATGCTGGCTCCCGGTGGTGCGTGGACAGAGGGCCCGAGTTATCTTAATCTTGTGATGCAGAGCCTTGTGCCATGGGCATCAAATATGGAAAAGAACTTTGGAAGCTCTTACAATCTTATGGATGGTCAGGGTGTGCCCGAGGCACTTGACTTTATGATATCGTCTATAGGAATTGACGGAGTAAACAATACGGGCGACTGCGCAATGCAATCTACCAACTCTCAGGAGTCATTCTTCTATCTTGCCAAAAGATATGGAAGGCCCGAGGCATCATATCTTAGATGGAAAGATGTTTCAACAGGATTTTTTGATACATTCTATTATGACTTTGATGCAAAAAACATAGATGAATCAAGTCTTGATTCTGTACCTAAAATGCAGTACATAGACGGTATGGAACAATTTTCAATCCGTGATACATACACAGACAAAAACAACGGAACATATTTTTCTGCCCACTTCGGCACAGCCATAGGAAACCATCAGCATTGGGACTGCGGAACATTTGTTCTGGACCTTTTAGGTCAGAGATGGGCGTATGACCTCGGCACAGAGAATTACAATCTTCAGAACGAGCAGGGATATGCAGGTTATGAAATATTCAGAAAAAGAGCAGAAGCTCACAACATGCTTGTTATCAACCCCACAAAATACACAAACAGAGTTGAGATTGAAGCAGAAAACGGTGAGTTTGCACCTGTTATAGATGCCGATTCAAATGAATATGGCGGTTATGTATATGCCGACATGAGCGAAATTTACGAGGATGCATCAAAAATGCTTCTCGGATATTACATAGACGACAATATGAATTCTGTAACAATGAGAAACGAATTTACTCTTGATACCGATTCGTCACTTGCCTGGACTATGAATACAAAAGGAAAAGTAACTATAGACGGAAACATTGCTTATGTTGCAAGAGCAGGAAAGGTTATAAAACTTGAGGTTCTTTGTTCGGGCACAAATGTAAAATGGTTAAACAACGGACCCCCGAAGCCATATCCTGAGACAATTCCTGCCGAAAAATTTGCCAAACAATATCAGAACGAGGGTTACAGCCAGTTAAGACTTACTTTTGATGCTGCTGCAGGTGAGCACAGGCTTGCTATAAAAATCAGTTCTGCGCACGGCAACATAAAACCGATTGATGATACACCGATTTCTCTCTGGACTCTTCCTGAAAAAGAAGATGTATCTTTTGCAGAAACATTTAAGGGTGTGTTGGTTAAAACCACTTACGACAACTCTGCAATTGCAGTTGCAGGGTACGACAAGGACAACAATCTGGTAAATGTTGGCTATAAAGAAACAGACGGAAATAACACAATGTTCCTTAAAGGTTATTTTGACAAGGTAAGGGTTTTCAACCTTGACAGTATAGAGTCTTTAAAACCTCTTTCAAAACCTGTGGAATTTAAAAACACCTTGTTGGCAAAAAGTGATACATTCGAAAAAGTTTTGTTCGATTTCAACACTGACTTGGGCGGAATAGTTTCTAAGAACCCATCTCTTGTAAAACTTTCCTGCGAAAACGGTGCACTTAAGTATGAAGCTCTTACTGATGCCGATTGCTGTATGCACATACCGCTTGATTACATAGACGGAGAATACTATAACAGGTTAAGAATAAAAGCCAAATTCGGACCTGTAATATCCTCAAAAGACAAATGTAACGAGTTCAGAATATACTATACCGGTTATGATGACGAAACAGGAGATATGTATGATGAGCTCAGTAAAAGAGGAAAGACAAGTTACTACAGAAATGTTGTCAAGAATGATAACGGAACATATTCCGGTGAGAATTATGAAGAATATATTATAGACCTTTCCACTATTTCTATGTGGAGCAAAAGCTATATATCAAGAGTCAGATTTGACGGAATCAGATACGGCACAGGAGTTCTTTATATAGACGAAATAGAATTTTATCACGAGGACTAAGAATATTAAATGGCATAGAGGTATCATATCATGAAAAATTTTATCAGCAAATTATTTAATTGCAAGAAAAGTTCAAAAACATTTCCTGTAACTGAATATATATGTCATCCTGATTTTGGCGGAGATATGTGTTTTTTTGACAGCAGACATTGCTTTGTCGGAGAAAATCCATATTATGCAAAATATGCCGAAAGCTGCGAAGGAAATGAAATTATAAAAAACAGACTTGTTAATTATCAGAGCCCAGAACGTGTGGACCATATGGTTATGAAAAGAAATTCTCCAAACGGAGATTGCCTCTTTGAGTGCTATATGCTTATGTATGACTATTCTCACACAGAAGATGTCAGATACAGATATTTTAAACTCGAAGGCGATTTTAAGTTTGATGCCCCCGGCTCTGTTACCTTTACTTGCCGCGACAACAGAGAGAGCAAAAACTATCTTAACCCAAGCATTACAATAGAGTCTCTCGGAAAGCCAGATTATATGCCTGGCTATGATGATATTGGTAAATGCTGCGACACCGTATTTTCAATAGATTCAACAGGCGCGGTTTCTGGCGGCGGAAAAGAAGGTAAGGCTGCTCTTTCTGACGGAAAGGTTTTCCACCTTTTATGGGCGCTTAATCTTGATACCAAAACTGCAGATGTATATATAGACGGCGAGAAAATTCTTTCCGATATGGCTATGAATGGAAAAATGGAAGAATACAACCTTTTCAGAGTAGCCCTTGAGGGAGAAAAAAGCGAACTTTATATACACAACTTCAATGTGACAGGACTCATCAAACCGATTGTTGACGGTGTTGAAACAAAAACAAGGGTTATTCCCGACGATACCTCAATCATTTCCTTTATGGAAGGCAAAATCGGTATGCACGCATACGGCAACACTCTTGTGAAAAACTGTGTTAAAACAGAGCTTTCCACAAAAGGAATTTACGACAAGGAAACAGAGGAATATTATGTTTCCTCTGACACCTTAAGCAAAGCCTTTGACCTTAATCTGTCAGATGCAGACGGAAGAATTTCAGGAGACATAACCATTTTGCCTGATGGAGAGGTGGTTCTTCCTGACGGAACAAGCTTTAGCCTTGAATACAAACCGATTGAAAAAGACGCCAGACTCTTTGTGCCAGTAAAACAGTTTGCAAAAGATGCTCTCGGAAAATATGTGTTCTGGTTTAAAACGGGAATACTCCTTTTCACAGACTACGAAATGACACTTGACACATCAGGCTGGATTTATCAGAATATGAGAAACAACTCTTCTGCGGCAGGATGCACCCGCTGGAACGATATAGACTATCTCAATGCATATCTTCAGTATATAAGACCAGGCAAAGAGCGTCTTATGAATGATTATATAAAAAAGATGGATGACCCGTCTTTTACAAAGCATCCCAGACTTTTTGTGACAAACGAAGAGTTTAAAAAGATGAAACAAAACTACGAGGCAGACATTGACCCCGTATTTACAAAGGCAGTAAAAAATTATATAAAACTGGCAGACGAAGCAGTAGAGAACAAAAATCTTGTTCCATATTACTTTAAAGACCACATGAGAAACTATTCGGGCATTGATCTTGTAAATCAATTTACAACCCTTGGTATAGCCTACAATCTCACAGGTGATAAAAAGTATGCGGACCTTGCTTTTTCTCAGTTCGAGGAAATTGACAGAGCATATCCCGACTTTAACACCGCGCATGTTATAGATGCAGGTCAGGCACTCAGAGGTGTTGCTATAGGCTATGACTGGTTTTACAATGGTTTTACTCCCGAGCAGAGAGAATTTGCAATCAACACTATTCATAAGCATTTTTACACCACGGCAGATGCTTTCTACGGACGCCTCACCTCCACTTCCCACGGAGCGTTGGAGTGGCGTTCCATAAAGGTTATGAGCAATTACAACGCAATAGTAAATTCAGGCATAACATTAAGTGCCATTGCAACAATAGAGCGTAATCCTGACCTTATGTTTAATTACATAAACGAGTCTTTAAGAAGTATGGAATACACCATGCAGATGTTCCCTCCTGACGGAGCGTGGACAGAGGGGCTTGAGTATCTCAACTTTGTTATGCAGAGTATTGTTCCCTGGTCTGCTTGTATGGATTCTGCCTTTGGCAGCTCATACAATGTTATGGACGGACAGGGCATGGCCGGTATACTTGATTTTATGCTCGCATGCATCGGAACAGTGTGCAGCAACAATATGAGCGACAACGATATGCTCTATGAGGCATCATGCGAAACATTTTTCTATTTTGCAAGAAAATACAATAAACCGAAAATGGCAAATATGCGTTGGGCAGATCTTCACAACGGAAAGCTCCAGCCGACATTTTCTGATTTTGTATTCTACAACTTTGATGCTATAAAGTGTGAGGACAACAAAGATAACGAGCTTGCTCTTATGCAGTATTTCAAAGGAAATGAGCTCTATTCCATAAGAGACACCTACGACAGAGAAAAATCCGACTTGTATTTTTCAGTCCACTTTGGCACTACTACAGGCTACCATCAGCATTGGGACTGCGGAAGCTTTGTTCTTGACCTTATGGGAAAAAGATGGGCTTTTGACCTTGGAAAAGAAAATTATCTTCTCCAGAATGAGAAAGGCTATCTTGGATATGAGATATTCAGAAAAAGATGCGAAGCTCACAATATGCTTGTTATAAATCCAAGAAAATATACAGACAGAATAGAAATAGAGATAGAAAACAGCGAGTTTGCACCTATACTTGATGCCAGAGGAAACGAAAACGGCGGATATGTGTATGCAGATATGAGCACAGTTTACGAGGATGCACCAAAAATGCTTCTTGGGTATCTTATAGACGACAACAAAAAATCTGTCACTATGAGAAATGAGTTCACTATTTCAGAGGACAGAGAATGTGTATGGAACCTTATTACAAAAGGGGATATAACCATAGACGGAAATGTCGCTTATGCAGAACAGGACGGAAAAGCCATTAAGTTAGAGTTTATCTGTTCAGGCAAAAATGCTCGCTGGGAGGACAACGGAAATCCAAAACCGTTCCCTGAAACAATAAGCGAAGAAAAGTTTGCACCTCAGAAAAAGAACGAAGAATATTCTCAGCTCAGATTAATGTTCGACGCTCCAAAAGGAGATGTAGTTCTTTCGGTAAAAATAAGCCCGAAAGATATGGATACAAAACCGCTTTTAAACAATCCGATATCTGATTGGAAATTGTCTTGAATAAAATGTCTTAAAGCAGCCGTTTTTATTGACTTTTTCAGGTGAATATTATATAATGAACGTCACACCAAAATTGCTTTGACACGAATATCTGAGGAGTTTATTGCTATAAAATTTTATTGAATTAAAAGCATTTAGTGAGCAAAGGGCTCTATAAGGAGAGTAACTGTGAATAGAACAATAAAAAACATATTATTTCTTATATTAACAATTACAATTATCGCCATTCCTGTGCTTTCTATGGCAGATGATACAGACTTGTACTACGGTTTTGACTCCGGTACAGAGGGTTTTTCAAGTAGTTCCTACACAAGATTAACCATTTCAAATTCAAATGGTACTCTTAAATGCGTGTCTAAACTTGTTTCCGGTTCTACAGGCTGGATTACAAAAAACTACTCCACACCAATTGACGGAGCCTATTATGACAAAATAAAGATTGTTGCCAAAGCAGAAAATCTTGTTGACAACACTGATATACATGGAGATAAGCACAGATTCAAAATATATTTCATGGGCAAAAATAAAATCTCTCAGGAAAGCTATGATGAGAACGAGTACAGACGGGCAATGGTGTATTTTAAAAATACAACCAAAAACTCTGACGGAACATACTCAAACAGTGAATTTGAGGAATACATAATTGACATGTCCGAAATCTCCTGCTGGAGCAGCAGCAATATTACAAGTCTCAGAATTGACCCTGTAAATATGTCTGAGGGAACACTCTATATAGACAGTATCACTCTTTATAATTCTGATACACGAATTGATTCTGATAGTATAAATCAAAAGGATTTTGACGGAGACACAACCTTTTTTGACAACAGATTTTGTTATGTTGGAGCCACTCCACATTATGGTACGTTTAAAGACGGGGACCAGGTTAAGAATAAGGTAACATTTGTTCCTGAGGCGAATAATGATTCGGGAACTAATAAAATAATAGCTACAAGACTTGGATATGGAGACATAGATTATACAAATCCGAACAGAACAGATTACATATATATGAATAGAACTGCTGCTTCGGATTGCTATTTTAATGTAATCCTTAAAATGCCTGGCTTTGCACACGCTTCCTCACATAAGCACAAATATCTTAAGGTTGAGGGTGACCTTAAGGCAGACACCTTGCAGGAGATAAGCTTTGTAATAAGAGATACAAAAAGCGTGTCGGGTGCTAAATACGACACTCTGTTAAAAATAAATGCCGACGGTACCGTTACAGGCGGTTCGTCAACAAGTGAAAAGGTAATATCTGCAAAGAAACCATTTCATATTCTCTGGGCACTTGATATGACAACTCACCTTGCCGATGTGTATATAGACGGCACCATGGTTATAGCAGGAATGAGTGTCAATGCCAGTGCAACCCAGTTTAACAATTTTATTTTAAGTCTTACAGGAAGCACTCTCGGCGACCTTTACATAGACAATTTCAATGTAACAGGACTGTCCAAACCAATTGTAGATGGTGTTGAAACAAAATCAACTGTTATTCCTGATGATTCAAACATAATAAGATTTATGCAAGGGAAAACAGGTGTTCACGCATACGGAAACCTTGTTCACAAAGACGGCATAAAATCTGCTCTTCCAACAAAGGGTATATATGACGAGAAGACTTGTCAGTTTTATGTTGATGCACTTTCTTTAAATAAAATTTTTGGTTTGTCACTTTCACAAAATTCAAACTCCATATCAGGAGGAGGAATAACCGTTTCAAAAGACGGAGTGGCAACAAACGGGTCAAATACTGTTACTCTTGACTACAAACCAATAGTAAACGACGGAAAAATATTTGTTCCTGTAACATCTTTTGCAAGAGATGTTCTGGGAAAACATGTGTTGTTTCACAAAACAGGATTTTTTATCTTTACAGATAATGAGCTTTCGCTGGATACTGATGAATGGATATATCAGAATATGAGAGATAACTCATCTTCGTCCGGTGCAACACAGTGGAACGACATTGACTATCTCAATGCATATCTTCAGTATGAAAGACCATCCGTTGAAAAGTTGGAAGCTGACTACAAGTCAACCACAAAGGATGCAGATTTCACATCACATCCAAGACTTTTCCATACAGCATCAGAGTTTGCAGAGCTAAAAGTAAAATATGATTCAAACTCAGACCCTGTAATTACAAAATTTATAAATGGATGCATATCCAATGCAGACTACTATATAGACAATCTTGTTACATATAAATTTTCAGACTCTATGAGATCTCCTGTGGGAAGTCTTCTTACCAATGTGTTTCGAAACCTCGGATATGCTTACTATATGACAGGTGATTCAAAATATGTAAATGCTGCAGCTACCCAGTTTGAACTTGCAGCTACATTCCCTGATTTTAATACAGCTCATGTTATGGATGCAGGCGAGGCGGCAAAAGCTCTTGCTATAGGATATGACTGGTTCTATAATGCATTCAATGATGACCAGAAAGAACTTGCTCTTAAGGTTACAAGAGAGCATTGCCTTGATGTTCTGGCAGGCGGTCTTTACGGAAGACTTACTTCGGCTTCTGGCGGAGCAAGCGAATGGCGTTCGTTTAAGGTTATGAATAACTACAACGCCATAGTAAATGCAGGTGTTACACTTGCATCAATTGCAACATTGGAATATGATACCGAAACAGCCCTTCGTTATATAAAAGATTCTGCAAGAAGTGTTGAATACACCATGCAGATGTTCCCACCTGGAGGCGGATGGAACGAGGGTCTGTCTTACTGCGGTCTTACCATGCAGAGCCTTGTTCCGATGATGTCAAATCTTGAAAAGAATTTTGGCAGCTCATACAACCTTATGGATGGGCAGGGTGCAAGAAACATACTCAATTATATGATTGCGTCCCTTGGTACAAATGGTTCAAATAATATGGGAGACAATGGCAGCGACAGTGCATATTCTCTTGAGAGTTTCTTCTATTTTGCAAAAAGATTTGGCAACTCACAGGCATCGTATATGAGATGGAATGATTTGCACAATCGCGGTATTTCTCCTACATTCCTTGATATTGCATATTATGACTATGATGCACAAAATACAGATAGCACTGTTTTTGATACAACTGATAAAATGCACTATATACAAGGCTTGGAGATGTATTCCATACGCGATACATACATAAAAGAAGATTCAGACACATATTTCAGCACACATTTTGGTACTACAACAGGATATCATCAGCACTGGGACTGCGGAAGCTTCGTTCTTGACCTTTTAGGTCAGAGATGGGCTTATGACCTTGGTTCCGACAACTACAATCTGCAGAACGAGCAGGGAATTCAGGGCTACGAAATGTTTCGAAAAAGAGCCGAAGCCCACAACATGCTGGTAATCAATCCCACACAGTTTACCGACAGAGTAGAAATAAACAAAGATAACGGCGAGTTTGCTCCTGTAATAGAAGCCAAATCAAACGAGCATGGCGGATATGTTTACGCCGATATGAGCAAGGTTTATCCCGATGCATCAAAAATGCTTCTCGGTTATTACATAGACGACAACACAAACTCTGTTACAATGAGAAACGAATTTACCCTTGATAAAGACAGCAATTGTATATGGACAATGAATACAAAGGGTGTTATAAAAATAGACAAAAATGTTGTCTACATAAAGAGAGGCGGAAGAACCATTCGCCTTGAGGCAATATGTTCAGGAACAAATGTTTTGTGGTCTGACAACGGAAATCCTAAATCTGTGGTTATTCCTGATGAAAAGTTCAAAAACCAGAATCAGAACACAGAATACACACAGCTCAGACTTTCGTTTGATGCAAATGCGGGCGACCACAGACTTGTTATAAAAATCAGCCCTAATTACGGAACAATAGGTGATATAGAAGATATTCCGATTTCACAATGGACTCTTCCGGACGGTGAAGATATACTCGTTACAGAGATAGACGGAAAAATCACTGCAACAACTATTTGTCCAGAAGGTGTTCTTGTTTTTGCGGGATATGATGAAAGCGGAAATCTTTTAGATGTTGAATATAACAATATAAATAATACAAAAAAGACATCGCTTCTTGGAACATTTTCATCCACCCAGGCAATAGTTGTGGATAACTTCACAAATATGAAGCCCGCGTGCCAATCGGTTGATTATGTTCCGGGTGCAGGCGGAAATGATATAACAAATTCATATATTATGGATTTTTCCGAGGATACAGAAGGTGTTACAGTAAAGAACAATGGTTCAAACACTCTCAGTTTGTCTGTCGAAAATGATGCACTTAAATGTGAATATGATTATGTATCAGGCGAAAGATGTTATATGTATGTTCCGCTGCCGAATATAGACGGCGAGCACTATAACAAGATGAAAATAAAGGCAAAGCTTTTGGGAGTAACAGGTTATGACAATGCCTCAGATTATACATTCCGTATGTATTACACAGGCGTTGACAAAGTAACTGGTGAAAATTACGGCGAAAACAGAGCGCGTGGAATGCGCATCAATTATGTAAATCTTGAAAAAGTTGACGGGGCATTCTCCAACTCTGAGTATGAGGAATATATTTTAGACCTCACCTCATCTCCTCAGTGGACAGACAGCTATATTTCAAGATTCCGTTTCGACGGTCTTATAGAGGCAAGCGGAACTCTTTATATAGACGAATTTGTTCTCTATCACGAGGATTCGCCAATCCTTAGGGATTTTTCAAAGGATATGGCTGACATAACAGTTAAGAACTGGAATTCAAATGTTCTTACAATTTCTCTTTCAGATGGAAATCTTAAATGTGATTACTCCTACCTGGGCGGTGAGAGAAGCTATATGTTCCTGCCGCTTCCAAATATAGATGGTGAGTACTATAACAGAATAAGAATAAAATCCAAGGCAGAAAACCTTTCGGGAAATGCAAACGGAACATACAGTTACCATATATACTTTACAGGTTCTGACAAGCTCCTTACCGATACAATATACGGAGCAAGCAGCGACAGAGCCATTACAAAGAGATTTACGGGACTCACCAAAAATTCTGACGGTACATATTCCAATGCTGATTATCAGGAATATGTAATCAATACAGAAAAACTGTCTATGTGGCCAAATTCTTATATTTCAGAAATCAGATTAGATGGTCTTTACAATGCAAGCGGAACTATATATATAGATGAAATAGAATTTTACCACGAGGAAACACTTCTTTCATCAATAGATGCCAAACCTGATAAAATCACAGTTCCTCTTTCAGAGCAGAACAATGTACTTTCTTATGTAAAGAGCCAGATAACAGGCGTTGTTGCAACATACAGCAACGGAACCACACAAGATGTTACTGATTACATAGTGACACAAAATGGCAATCTTGCTACAATTTCTTATGAAAATGTATTTTGCACAATAGCTCTTGAGTTTCAAAAAGAACCTCAGCCTGTAAGTTTTGATTTTGAAAACGGTCTTGGAGGCGTATATGCATCAAGCACAAGCGGAATTACCATTAAGGCTGAAGACGGAAAGCTTAAAGGAAATCTGACAGATTATGAAAAATACATATTCATTCCGCTAAATGGCGACGGAAACTACTACAATACTTTAAAAGCAAGAATAAAAGTTACTTCGGCAACCGACACCGATAAGGCAAGTGCAAAAAATGCATTCTTCGGTATTTTCTACGAGGGTACAAACAAGACAAGCGGAGAAATAGTCAAATTTGCAGGCGGTTCAAAACAAAAGAATGTTTACATCACCGATATGACCGTGTCTGACGGAGTTTACTCCAATGAAGATTTTATAGAGTATGTAGTGGATTTTAAAGCGGTAACAGGATGGACAGATACAAACATAACAAGACTTCGTGTTGACCCTATTAAAAATCTTTATGGAACTTTTGAGATAGAAAGTCTTGAATTTTATCATACAAACTGATATTCTTATAGAAGAAAACATTTTATATAAGGGGTAACCCATTAAATATAGTTATTTATATAAGGAGAGTGATATAAATGAAAAAACTAATCAGCGTTGCTTTGCTTATTGCGATGATGTGTTCAATGTTCACATTTACCGCGAGCGCTGCAACCGAAACAAGCGATATCGCCCTTAATTTATCATTCGAGGATATTGAAACCAATCAGGTGTCAATTCCGGGATTGACAATCAGTGGCGGTAAAGCAAATGTAGCCGTAATAGGCACATCAGACAAAGCACTTTATCTAAAAAAAGGAAACGAGCAGACCTCTGTTATTGGTGAGGGAATGAAGACCGCCGGACAGAGTGTTATTTTCTCATTTTCAGTAAAGGGTGAAGACAAGCCTGTAAACCTTACATTTGGTACAGCTTCAACCCCTACAGCTACTGCAAGTGCAGATGTAAAGTTTGTGCGTATTGAGAACAATATTGTTCTTACTCATGACGGAAAAAGACTGGGTTCTGTTTCCAAAAACAACTTTACAACCCTTACAGTAATTGCAAAAAAAGGTAAGGTTTCTGACTACTATATCAACGGCAGAAAAGTCCTTTCAAACTGGACTAACGAAAAAACAACACTTGGTTCATATGTTGCAATAAGACAACCAAAGGATAATTCATGTTATATTGACAATCTCAGAATTTATAAAGGCAACAAAATAAGAACATTTAAAGATGCTGCTTTTACAAACAAGAGAGTAGATGTTATCGGTCAGAGCGATTTTACAGGCGACGTAACATTCTTTGACAACAGATATTGTTTTACTTCAGGTGCACCAAGATATCTCAGAACAACAATTGATCCAAAATCAAATGAAATTGTTGCTCACAGACTTCTTAACTATCAAAGCCCTGACAGAGAAAACTACATTTACATGAGAAGAAAGAAAAATGTAGACAACTGCTATATCGGTGTAGACCTTACCATAAACGGTGTTACACACCCTGGTGATTTTAAACACAGATATCTTAAGGTTGAAGGTGACTTCAAATCTGACAAGCTCCAGCAGGTTCAGTTTGTTGTAATTGACCACAAATCTACAGCTTCTCACCTTACAGCACTCTTTAATATTCTTGATACAGGTGCTATAGAAGCAGGCGGAAAAACCACACCGACTTCTATTAAAAAAGGCGAGTGGTTCCATCTTCTCTGGGCACTCAATCTTGATACCAAGAAATTCGATATTTATATTAATGACGAAAAAGTTGTAAGTGACATAGATATAAACAAAGATTTTGAGCAGTTCAACATATTCAGAATTTTCCTTTCACAGGTTCCAAAGACAGGTGACCTCTACATAGATAATTTTGATGTAACAGGATTAATCAAGCCTATTGTAGATGGTGTTGAAACAAAAACAACTGTTCTTCCTGATACAGAATCTGTAGAAGAATTCCTGGCTGACAAAATCGGTATGCACGCTTACGGAAACATCATCCACAAAGACGGTGTTAAATCTGAACTTGCTACCAAAGGTATATTTGATTACAGAACACAGGAATACTATGCTCCGTATGATACACTCAACAAAGCCTTTGACCTTAATCTTTCCGACAACGGCGGAGAAATCACAGGTGAAATTTCTGTTAAAAAAGACGGTACCGTTACTCTTTCAGATGGAATGCAGTTTAAACTTGATGTAGCTCCAAAGGTTGAAAACGGCAAACTCTATGTTCCTATCAAGCAGTTTGCTACCGATGCAGTAGGAAAGTTTGTATGGTCATTCCAGACAGGTATAATTCTCTTTAGTGATTACGAACTCAACATTGACACTAAAGATTGGGTTTGGTTTAACATGAGAGACACATCATCTGCTTCAGGTTGTATGAGATGGAATGATATTGACCACCTCAATGGTTATCTCCAGTATGTAAGACCAAGCACCGAAAGACTTAAAGAAGATTTTATCAAGACTACAGGTGACAATACATTTACATCACACCCTAGACTTTATTATACCGCTGATGAATTTAAAAAACACAGAGAGGTGTATCAGTCAGGAAAAGACCCTGTATTCAACAAAATGGTAGATACTGCTATAAAGACTGCAGATGACCTTATCAGAACCAACATGGCGTACTATACAGACTGGTCTGACTCCATGAGACATGGAGCACTTAACGGAAAAATCCCCGCCAACTTC
>JAEIGA010009205.1_pt1 | contig 14937 bp, 9 predicted proteins | sample 9270691 | NCBI WGS metagenome assembly JAEIGA01 (sample SAMN17057246, study PRJNA624740) | gut metagenome | biome: biome; isolation source: fecal sample | host: Bos grunniens | place: China: Xizang | collected 2019
AGCGATATCCTCAATGAAAGGACGTCCTTCTGTACCGATGCTTCCCATAGTGAAGCAGATGAGAAGAGCGAAGAGGACCATACCGATTACATAGTCCCAGTAGAAGAGCTCATATCTCCAGTTCTTGGCTGCGAGCTTCTGAGTGTTGCCCCAAGAACCCCAGCACATCATTGTAATGAAGCAGAATACTACTGCGAGAAGATAGCTGTTAATGATAAACATGGTTATTTATTTTTAGTTGATTTATATTAAAGGATTACGTCTTTTCTATAAGGAATTGAATCCTGAGCGCCTCTCTTCTGAACTGTGAGTGCAGAAGATGCAGTTGCGAACTGAGCAGCCTCGATGATGTTCTTTCCTTCTGAAAGTGCTACGCAAAGACCACCGCAGTATGTGTCACCGGCTGCAGTTGTGTCGATAGCATTGACTTTCTTTGATGGAACGAATGTAGGCTGTCCGTTGTGATATACCATTGAGCCCTTTGAACCCATTGTTACGATAACATCCTGAACACCCTTGCCTCTGAGAGCCTCAACAGCCTTTGCTGCGCCCTCCTCATCCTTAGCCTCGATGCCTGTCATGAGCGCGATCTCAGTCTGGTTAGGGATGATGAGTGAAAGATACTGGTAGATTTCCTCTGGAAGATCACATGCAGGAGCTGGGTTGAGAACTACGTATACACCTGCCTCATGTCCGATCTTAGCTGCTCTTACTACAGCCTCAACCGGGATTTCAAGCTGAAGAAGGAGGATGCCTGCCTCTTCAATTTCTTTTCTGTGCGACTCGATATCCTCAACTGTGATGTCGCCATTAGCGCCGGAAGCCACTACGATGCAGTTCTCAGCTTCAGTGTCGACTGAGATAAGTGCAACGCCTGAAGGCTCGTTTGAGTACATTACGTTTGAGATGTCCATTCCTTCCTTCTGGTACTCCTTGAGGGAGTTCTCTCCGAAGATGTCTCTGCCGACTTTGCAGATGAATGAAACGTTACCTCCGAGTCTCTGTGCAGCAACCGCCTGGTTTGCTCCTTTACCACCCTGACCCATAGCAAATTTTCCACCAAGAACTGTTTCTCCGGGAACTGGGAGTCTGTCAGCAAGGACAGTCATATCGGTGTTGCTGCTACCGATAACAAGAATTTTATTATTGCTCATATTTGTAAATATTTAGTTGTCAATGACATAGTTAATTTGCGCAATTGTTTGTGCAAAATTTGGAAAATTTTGTGCTCAATCGTTTGCGCAAATCTGCTGCAATTATAGAGTTTTTGGTGTTAAAATGCAAGATATTTTCAAATTTTACCTGAAATTTCATAAATTTGTCCCGCGTCTGTTGAATAATTATTTATGAAAAAGGATACTTTGTTTACAATCTCGGAAAGGACCGGATTTTCCATTTCCACAGTATCCCGAGTGCTGTCGGGCAAGGGTAAGAAATATAGAATTTCGCAGAAGACCATAGATTATATAAAGGAGGTGGCAAGGTCGTGCAACTATACGCCAAATCTCATTGCCCAGAGTCTTCGAACACGTAAGACGAATACTATCGGTCTGGCAATCCCTAATATTGACAACCCTTTCTTCGCCACCATGTCAGGTGTCATCATCAACCATCTCAAAAAGAAAGGATATAATGTCCTGCTGTCCGATACCATGGAGAGCGAAAGCAACGAGAATCAGGTCATCGGTTCTTTCGTTTCAAGAAATGTGGATGCCATCATAGTAGTACCGGTGGGTTCTTCGTCGTCATATCTGGAGTCTGTGGCAGAGACAGTCCCCGTTGTTCTGATTGACCGATATTTCGAGAATACCAAGCTTCCGTATGTGTGCACGGATAATTATATAGGAAGTTATATGGCTGCGGAATATCTGATTGACAAAGGCTATCGTAATATCCTTGCAATCCAGGGAGTCCAGTCGTCAATGCCTAACAAGGAGCGTGTGCGAGGCTTCAGGCGTGCAGTGGCCGATCATGAGGCACAAGGAGTAAAGGAAACAATTATAGGTGATTCATTTTCAGTTGATAACGGATACACTCAGGCTATGGCGGCATTGAGTCTGGAAGGACACAGGCCTGATGCTATCTTTGCTTTCAGTACGACAATTCTTCTGGGTGTCATCAAGGCTGTGCGTGATCTTGGCTTGAAGATACCGGATGACGTGGCCATAATCTCATTCGATAACAACCGATTCCTTGATTTCCTGAATCCGTCCATAACCCGAATTGAACAGCCTGTCAATCTGGTGGGCAAATTGGTTGTGGACTGCATCACGCAACTTATCGATGGTGACGATGAGGATCCGTCAACTCCTTTGCAGACCTTGCTTCGTCCGACTTTGATAGAAGGAAAGAGTTGTTGATATATGCTTGAAGGATAGTGTGATATGAAGTATTTGTCGATAATATTACCGGTAGTTTGTCTGAACTTATTGCTGTCTTGCAATAATAATGTTTGCCCACAGACAGACGTCTTGTTTCAGACTGTTGCACCTGATACGGTGCCGTATAGAATCCCGGCCTTCGGTCAGTTGGTTGACGGTCGCATCCTTGCTCTTTCTGATTATCGTCCGTGCGGTATGGATATAGGCTTCGGTCAGGTGGATATTCATGGAAGAATATCTTCAACCGACAGAACCAGATGGGGAAAGGAGTTTGTGCTTGTGGAGGGAACCGGTGTGCCGGAAACAGTGGATTGCGGGTTCGGTGATCCGGCGATGGTAGTGGATAGACAGACCGGTGAAATCCTTGTCATGATGGTTTGCGGCAATACCATATATTATTATGAAAGCACAAATCGTCAGAATCCGAACAGAGTGGCATGCATGCGCAGCAATGACGGAGGAAAGACATGGACTTCATGGGAAGAGGTGACTGAGAATATCTATACATTGTTTGATGAAAGTTCCCATGGCTGCGTTCAGAGCTGCTTCTTCAGTTCAGGAAAGATTGCCCAGAGCCGGATTGTCAAGCAGGGCTCGCATTACAGACTGTATCATGCTTTGGCTGCTCGTCCTAATGGCAACAGAGTGATATACAGTGATGATTTTGGTCGTACATGGTCGGTGCTTGGTGGCAAGGATGCCACACCGGTACCATATGGAGATGAAGCTAAATGTGAGGAACTTCCGGACGGCAGCGTTGTTGTCAGCTCAAGAACCAATGGTGGCAGATATTTCAATGTGTTCAGATATTCAGATATCGAAACTGCTGAAGGAACATGGGACATGCCTGTATATTCGGGTGCCGGCAATAGGGGCTGTGTCGCGTTGGAAAATGCATGCAACGGTGAGATTCTGATGGTGCCCTCACGAAATATGGAGACTGGAGAAGATGTTACTCTCGCCCTTCAGTCGATTCCTCTGGGACCACAGAGACAGGCAGTTGGAATATATTATAAGGAAGTTAGAGGGGGAGAGACATCTTCAGAGCTGGCCTCAGATTGGAACGGACCATACCGGGTGACAGAGAAACCTTCTGCCTATTCAACCATGATTCAGCTGAAGAACAAGGATATCGCATTTTATTATGAGGAGTGCGACAGTCTCAGGACTTTTGGATATGATATGGTTTACAAGGAGTTGCCGATCTGTCAGATTACAGAAGGGAAATATCGTAGTAAATAGGATAAAAACACTATATTTGCGGTTTCTGTATAATTGAAATTTAATTTATAAAATATATGAAAAAGGTACTGGTAATCGGAGGCGGCGGCCGTGAACACGCAATTGTTGATGCTCTCAGTCGTTCGGCTCAGGTTGAGAAGATTTATTGCGCTCCAGGTAATGCAGGTATTGCCCAGCAGGCAGAGTGTGTGGCAATCAAGGAGACTCAGGTGGAGGAGCTTAAGGAATTTGCTCTTGCAAATGGAATCGATCTTGCTGTTGTCGGTCCGGAGGTTGCCCTTGCTGCCGGTGTCGTGGATGCTTTCAAGGCAGCTGGCCTTAGAGCTTTTGGCCCTACCAAGGCTGCAGCTACAATCGAGGCGAGCAAGGATTTTGCAAAGCAGCTCATGGCCAAGTATGATATCCCTACTGCTGCTTTCGAGACCTTCGAGGACTATGAGGCAGCCCTTGAGTATGTGAAGAAGGGTTCATTCCCTGTCGTGTTGAAGTATGACGGTCTTGCAGCCGGAAAGGGTGTGGTGATTCCTGAGACTCTTGAGGAGGCTGATGAGACTTTGAAGGATATGCTCCTTGACGATAAGTTCGGCAAGGGCAAGGTGGTTGTTGAGGAATTCCTCACAGGTCCGGAGTTCTCGTTCATGTGCTTTGTTGACGGCACAGAGGTGTATCCGATGACCCTCTCACAGGACCACAAGCGTGCTTATGAGGGTGACAAGGGACCGAATACAGGTGGTATGGGTGCCTATTCTCCAGTTCCGCTCATCACAGATGAGGATCTTGAGTTCTCTCTTGAGAAGGTGATGAAGCCGACTGCTGCAGCAATGGTTGCTGAGGGTTGTTCTTTCACAGGTGTGCTTTACGGTGGTCTGATGAAGACTCCGCAGGGTCCTAAGGTGATCGAGTTCAACTGCCGTTTCGGCGATCCTGAGACAGAGGTTGTGCTTCCAAGACTTGAAACAGATATTTACGACATATTCTCTGCAGTTGCAGATCACACTCCGATGCCTCAGATCGAGTGGAAGAAGGAGGTGACCATGGGATTCGTAATGGCTTCGAAGGGTTATCCAGGAGACTATGAGAAGGGATATGAGATCGAGATCCCTGCTTCTGTCGAGGAGTCAGGTGCAAGAGTGTACCACATGGGTACCGTCTGCAAGGATGGAAAGTACTATACTTCAGGTGGCCGTGTGCTGATGGTTGTCGGTTTCGGTGCAGATCTTCAGGAGGCTCACGACAAGGCGCTTGCTGCTGTGGAGTCAATCAAGTGCGACAATCTCTTCTATCGCCGCGACATCGGCTGGAGAGTTCTCTAACATATATGTGTGGGCTTTAAAGTCTGCGCGTTATACACGTTTTTGGCATTTTCATGTACAACCTGTCATGAAAATGCCATTTTTTTGTGGCAAAAAGAGAACCGGTTGTACACGATTCTGGGTGTTTCGTGTACAACCGGTTGTTTTATTGTATCTGATCCGGGGGGGGGATCAGTATCTGTTCCGTTGGATTATGCCTCCTGCTCGAGGAAGTAGCGGTATGTTCCGACCTTGAGGTTCTCGATTGCAGCCTCGTCTGTTACGAGAATACCGTTCTGGTGAGTCTGGAGCCATGTGATAGGGCAAGCGTGGTTTACGCAACCCTCAACGCACTGCTGAACAGCATTTGCCTTCTTTGCACCGAGAGCGAGAATCATGACTTCCTTTGACGCAAGTACTGTTGCGATTCCCACTGTCACAGCCTGCTTAGGCACGAGGTTGATGTCGTTGTTGAAGAAACGTGAGTTCACCTGGATAGTGTCCTGAGTGAGGGAAACAAGGTGAGTGCGTGCCTCTGGAGATGTGAATGGCTCGTTGAATGCGATGTGACCGTTCTCGCCGACACCACCCATGAAGAGGTCGATTCCGCCAGCCTTGAGGATCTTCTCCTCGTATGCTGCACACTCTGCTTCAGGATCCGCTGCATTACCGTTGAGGATGTTTACATTCTCAGGGTTGATGTCAATGTGGTTGAAGAAGTTGTTCCACATGAAAGAGTGGTAGCTCTCAGGGTGCTCCTGTGGAAGACCTACATACTCATCCATGTTGAATGTGATTACATTCTTGAATGAAACCTTTCCTGCCTTGTTGAGCTCGATGAGAGCCTTGTAGGTAGAAAGCGGGGTTGAACCTGTAGGAAGACCGAGGACGAATGGCTTGTCGCTCTTTGCCTGATGTGCATTGATTCTTTCTGCAATGTGGTTTGCAGCCCACTGACCAGCGAGTGCATTGGTGTCTTTGATGATAAGTCTCATGATATATAAATAGTTATGATTTTCTACTAAATCATACAAATGTAATATAAATTATTTGCATTACAATTCTGTAAGAGACTTTTTTATATTCATGCTTTCTATTCAACTTGAATTACTATCTTTGTTCTGCTGATTTGGGGCTGGCTTATGCCTGGGATCCCATGGATTTGACGAATAAACTAAATCATAATATATGGCAACAATAATTTCTGGAAAAGAACTTTCCGCTCAGTTGAAGGCGGAAATGGCTGCACAGGTTGCAACATTCCCTGAGAAGTATGGACGAGTGCCCCACCTGGTGGTGATCCTTGTAGGCGAGGATCCGGGCAGTGTGTCTTATGTGACTGGAAAGGCAAAGGCGTCAGAGGTTGTCGGCATCAAGAATACGACGATCCGTAAACCTGAGACTATCTCCGAGGCGGAACTGCTCGGGATGATTGAAGAATTGAATGCGGATGATTCTGTGGATGGAATCCTTGTTCAGCTTCCGCTTCCAAAGCATATCAGTGAGGATAAGGTGATCGCCACCATCGCGAAGGAGAAGGATGTGGACGGCTTCCACCCGCTCAATGTGGCTGCTCTCTGGCAGAAGCAGGACTGCGTTCTTCCATGTACGCCGAAGGGTATCATCAAGATGATGAAGAGGGCTGGTGTGGAGATTGCCGGCAAGCGGGCAGTGGTGATCGGACGAAGCAATATCGTCGGACTCCCTGTTTCCAAGCTGCTTCTTGACGAGAATGCCACTGTAACCATCGCTCACAGCCGCACAGCGAATCTTGCAGAGGTTACACGTAATGCAGAGATTCTTGTCGTTGCAATCGGACGTCCTAAGTTCGTGACTGCTGATATGGTGACTGACGGTGCAGTCGTCATCGATGTGGGAGTGAACCGTGACCCTGAGACCGGAAAGCTTTGCGGTGATGTGGACTATGCAGCCATCGAGCCTAAGGCATCAGTGATTACACCGGTACCTGGAGGTGTGGGCCCGATGACCATCTGCTGCCTGATGGAGAACACCATCGAATGCTTCCTTCGTAAAATGGATGCCTGAGAGATCGGACAAAAATCCTCGCTTTTTTATCCAAACGGTAATAATGAATAAGCGTTGTGTCGAGAAACTTTTGAAACTCGTCACAACGCTGTCGTTTTATTTGGTCCGTCCGGGAATTGTGGTCTTTTTCCGGATGGACTTTTTTTGATGTTTCGTCTGAGAATTGTGGCCTTTTTCCGGATGGATTGGGGCTATTCCAATGTGTATCCGCCGCCGAGGGCATAGTAGAGATTGATTACTCCACGGATTTCGTCAAGACGGTCAGCGGTTTCTGTCAGCTCGGCCTGAAGAAGGTTCTTCTGGGCTGAGAGCACCTCGAGATAGTTGGCGTTGCCATGTTTCATAAGGAGCTGGGTGTTCCAGACAGCTGCCTGAAGGGAAACGATCTGCTTCTTGTCAATTTCAACTCGTTTCTGGGCTGTCTGCCACATGTTGAGGGCATTGTTGACTTCCACTCCAGCATTGAGGATGGTCTGGCGGAAAGAGTATGCTGCCTGTTTATACTGCGATTCTGCAGTCATCATGCGGGCTTTGTTCACACCACGTCCAAAGACAGGCTGGGTGAGCGAAGCAAGCAGGTTGGAAATCAGGCTGCCCGGATCCAGAACTATATTTCCGTTGCCGGTTGTCCAGCCCAAGGCTCCGCTGAGCGAGAGGTTCGGATAGAATGCGGCACGGGCGATATTCTTGGAATAGTGGCACTGGGCCAGATTCAGCTCTGCCTGACGCACATCAGGACGTCTTGACAGAATCTCTGCTGGCACGCCGGCAGAAAGTTCAACCGGGAGAACCTGATCTGCGAGGGTGCTGCGCTTGATAGGCATCGGTACCACGCTGATCAGTGCGCAGAACGAATTCTCCATCTCCATGATCTTCTTTTCCAGAGTCAGCACGTCAGCCTCCACGCTATATTTGTTTGCCTTGGCCTGAAGCACGGCGGCTTCATTTGTCTTTCCTGCCCTCTTGAGTGCATCCAATGTGCGGATGTTCTCATCCCAGGTGGTGAGGGTGCGGCGGCTGATTGCCAGCTGCTCATCAAGTCCGAGCAGAGCATAATAACTCTCGGCTATTGTTGCCACGAGCTGTGTTCTGACTGCATGCTCGTATGCCTTGCTCTTTTCAAGATTTGCCTGTGCCTTCCTTTTGCCGTTGCGCAGAGATCCGAATACATCACTGTCCCAACTTGCATTCAACGATGTCGAGAATGAGCCTGGAAGACCGCCCTGAGCTGTGAATGAAGCGCCAGGGAGCATCGCCCAGCGTGCCGACAGGAGGGCTGCCTCAGCTTCCTGCACTTTCAGACGTGCAATGCTCAAGTCGGAATTGTACTTGATTCCATAGTCAATCCACATCTTCAGAAGCGAGTCTGTGAAGAATTTGTCCCATGTGAGTGCAGCTGAAGATATTGAGTCTGGAAGGACTTCCATTCTTCTGTATAGACTGTCCACGAAAGGGAGGTCAGGTCTCTGATATTCCTTGTAGAAACTGCAGCTGACGCTCGATATGAGCATCAGAACTGCTGCAGCAATTTTATATATATGTTTCATTTTCTTTCTGTCTGTTTTCAGTGTCTTTACACACTTGGTTACTCCAGATTTCGTTTAGGCATCACCTTTTCCTCGATGTACTGGAATACGATGAAGAGGGCCGGAACGATGACCAGAAGGGCGATCGTACCCACAAGCATACCTCCCACGGTTCCTACACCGATGGATATATTACCGTTTGCACCCACACCGCTTGCAAACATGAGCGGAAGCATACCGAATATCATTGTCAGTGATGTCATCAGGATAGGACGAAGACGCACCTTGGCTGCAGACATCGCTGCCATAGTGATGGACATTCCTTCCTTGCGCTTCTGGGATGCATACTCTGTGAGAAGGATGGCTGTCTTTGCCAGGAGACCGATGAGCATGAGCAGACCGATCTGAAGGTAGATGTTGTTCTCCAGACCGAACCATCTTGCGAAAAGGAAGCTTCCTGCAAGACCGAACGGAACAGAAAGGATGATCACGATCGGGATGAAGATGCTTTCGTACAATGCGCAGAGAATCAGGAAGATGAACACTACGCAGATCACAAAGATGATAGCTACTGAGTTGCCTGAGTCTGCCTCCTCACGGGACATTCCACCGAACTCATAACCGTAGCCCGAAGGAAGGACCTGAGCAGCAACCTCGCGAACAGCCTGGATCGCCTGGCCGGAGCTGTATCCGTCTGCAGCCTGGCCGTTCACTGAAATGGCAGTGAAAAGGTTGAAGCGCGAGATGGATTGCGGGCCGTAGATACGTGTCAGCTTGATATATTGGTTGATAGGAGACATCTCTCCGTTTGAGGTCCTGACGAACATGTTCTGGAGAGACTCAGTGTCGAGTCTGAATTCAGGGGCTGCCTGAAGCATGACTCGGTAGAGCTTCGAGAATCGGTTCATGTTGGAAGCATAGCTACCTCCCACATATCCTGAGAGCACGCTGAGAACATCTCCTGGTGAGGTGCCGTTTCTCTTGCACTGTGCGGCATCCACCTCCACAAGATACATAGGGAAGTTTGAGTCAAAGGAAGTCTTTGCTCTTGTGATCTCAGGACGTTTGTTCAGTTCGATGATGAAGTCTGTTGCAACTTTCTCAAGATCCTCGAGCTTTCCGCCCTTCTGGTCCTGGATGTGCACCTCGAAGCCGCTGCTGTTACCATAGCCTGGAATCATACCACGGGTATATACCATGATGTCGGCTGATGTGATGTCTGCCGTGCGGCGATATATTTCCTCAACGACTGCATCGATGTGGTCCTCTTTTTCTGTACGCTCCTTCCAATCGCGCAGGCGGATGATGAAGTTACCGGTAGATGAACCCTGGCCGAACATCATACCATATCCTGTCGTTCTTGAATATGCCTCGATCTGAGGGATGTCGCTGATTCGGCGGTCCAGTTCGGTCATGATCTTCTCTGTCTCGGCGATATTGGTGCCCGGAGGAGTGCGGACGTCCATATTGATGGAACCCATATCCTCCTTAGGAACGAGACCTGTCTTGGTCGTATTCATCAGATACACAAGACCTCCACAGGCAACAACGAGCAGGAGTGCTGTGAGCCATCTGCGCTTGAACATGAAGAATACGATGTGCTTGTACTTCGCGACAAGTTTGCTGAATCCTGCATCGAATGCCTTGTGGAATCTGCTTGAGAAACTTGCCTTTTCACCCGGCTTGGTCTCTTCATGTGGAGTCATGATCAGCGCACAGAGGGCAGGGGAGAGAGTGAGCGAATTAAGGAGCGATATACCCACTGCAACTGCCATTGTGAGACCGAACTGAGTGTAGAATGTACCGGTGGTTCCACCCATGAAGCTCACCGGAATGAACACTGCCATGAACACGAAAGTGGTTGCAAGAAGGGCTGTGGCAATGCCTCCCATGGCATCCACGGATGCCTTATATGCTGATTTGTATCCTTCGTCGAACTTGGCCTGGACCGCCTCCACCACCACGATGGAGTCGTCCACCACTGTACCGATCACAAGCACGAGGGCGAACAGGGTGATCATGTTCAGACTGAAGCCTGCCACGAAGAGGAAGGCAAATGTTCCCACGAGTGACACGATGATCGAAATGGTCGGGATGATGGTGGAGCGGAGACTCTGAAGGAAGACGAATACCACGAGGACAACGAGGAGGATCGCCTCGAACAGCGTCTTGATCACATTCTTGATGGATGCGTCGAGAAAGTCCTTGGTACTCATCATATCCACGATCTCAAGACCTTTCGGAAGGTCCTCGCGGATCTTTTCGATTTCCTTGTCCACAGCCTTGATGATCTCATTGGCATTTGAGCCGGAAGTCTGTGAAATGCTCACCAAGGTTCCGGGATGGCCGTTCACCAGACCCACATAGTCATAGGTTCTTTCTCCGAGCTCGATTGTCGCTACATCCTTCAGTCTGAGGACTGTACCATTGGCCTCTGCTCTGATGACCATGTTCTCGTAGTCGATCACATTTTCGTAGCGGCCACGATATTTCAATACATATCTGAAAGTGTTCTCGGACTCTGCTCCAAGTGTTCCGGTCGGAGCCTCAAGGTTCTGCTCCGCAAGAACTGCAGAGATGTCTGACGGCATGAGGCCGTACTTGGCCATCTTGCCAGGGTCGAGCCATACTCGGAGTGAGTAGTCGCCACCTCGTACATCCACCTCGCCGACTCCTGCGATACGCGAAAGTCTTGGCTCGATGTTGATCTTCAGGTAGTTGATGATGAATTTTCTGTCGAACGAATTGTCCGGGCTATATACTGCTATGGCCTTGATTCGGCTGGTCTGACGCTTCTTGACGGTCACACCGCTCTTGGTCACCTCCGCGGGGAGAAGGCTTTGAGCCGATGCGATTCTGTTCTGTACGTTGACCATGGCCATGTCGCCGTCAGTACCCTGGCGGAAATATACCTGGATGCTTGCAGAACCGCTGTTTGTTGCAGAAGATACCATGTACATCATGTCTTCCACACCATTGATGGCTTCTTCAAGCGGTACGAGCACACTCTTCTGCACAGTCTCGGCATTGGCACCTGCGTAGCTTGCAGAAACGCTCACTGTAGGAGGCGCAATCTCCGGGAACTGCTCCACCGGAAGCTGCACCAGTCCGATGAAACCGACAAGCAGAATCATCACGGAGATGACACCTGCCAGAATCGGACGGTCTATGAAAGTCTTTACATTCATTATTCCTGCTCCTCCTTGATTTTGATTTCAGCGCCTTCCTTGATCAGACCGGCACCCTCGGCGATGATGATGTCTCCGACTGCGAGTCCCTTGGTGACTATATATTCCTGACCGTTGTCCTGCGGTGAAACGGAAATTTCTGTAGATGAGGCCTTTCCGTCGATCACGCGATATACGAAGATACGGTCCTGGAGCTCATACGTCGCTGTTTTTGGGATTGCGATGCAGTTCTTGTATTCAGACGGGATGATGATGGTTCCGCTTCCTCCGTTGCGAAGAAGGTGGTTGCGGTTGTTGAACACGGCTCTGATGCTGACAGAACCTGTGCTCTCGCTGATTGTTCCTGAAATTGCGTTGATCTTGCCCTTGTGCTCGTACACCTGGCCGTTGCTCATGACAAGCTCCACCTCAGGCATCTGTCTGATGGCATTATCAAGCGAGCCGTACTGCTGCACCATATCGAGCATCTGGTTCTCAGCCATAGAAAAATATGCATATACCCTGCTGTCGTCGGATACGGTCACCAGCGGCTGTGCGATGTTGCTGTTCACCAGAGCACCCACGCGGTACGGAATCATACTTGCGACACCATTCACAGGAGAACGCACCTCAGTGTATGAAAGGTTGTTGCTGGCATTGACTTCCTCTGCCTTGCACAGAGCCAGTCTTGCTTCTGCGTCGATGAGGTCGTTCTTGGCTGTCATCAGGTCAAACTCTGAAACCACATCCTGCTCAAAGAGGTCCTTGTTGCTTTCGTAGATGAGCTTTGCTGTGGAAAGGGCAGCCTCCGCACTTTTCATGCTTGCGACGGCAATTTCATAGGCAGCCTTGTATGGAGTCTGGTCGATTACGAAAAGAACCTGTCCCTTGCGTACGCTCTCACCCTCTTCGATGAGGATATCGGTGATCATACCGCTCACCTGGGGGCGGATCTCCACTGTCTGTACTCCGCTGATAGCAGCTGAATATCCTGTGGTCAAAGTCCTGTCGCTGAGCTGGATCTCAAGTGTCGGATATACGGCATCATTCTTTGACGCCACTGTAGTTGAAGTCTGCTTGCAGGAGCTGGCAAGTACGGCCGAAAGGGCCAGTAATCCAAGAATTCTATATTTCATCATCGATGTGAAGTTAGATTGTACCTATTTTAATATTTATTACGCGCAAAGATACTCTAAAAAGTACGTTTTTTGAAAAATAAATTGCGTATTTTTGTATGATTAAAAACATTGGAATATGTCAAGAAGGAATAGTTCACGCGGCCGAGGTCGCGGTAGGGGAAGAAAGGAAAAGAAGGTATTTCCACAGGTTACCGGAAAGGTGCAGATGACCCGTGAGGGCTTTGCATTCATTATCGTTGAGGGGGAGGATGATGATGTCTTCGTGAAGGCATCCAAGACCCGTGGAGCTCTCCATGGGGATATCGTGAGAGTTACTGTCACACGTGAAAAGACTGACCGCCAGCGTCGTGAGGGCGAGGTCGTGGAGATCATCGAGCGTTCGCCAAGGCCGTTCATCGGCATTCTTCATATAGTCGGAGACCAGGCATGGGTACTCATGCAGAGCCGTTTCATGCCTTATGATATATCGATACCATTCACTTTGAGCGATGCGAAGAGATATCGCAGACATAACGTGCGTTCGCAGTCTGTTGCCGAGCAGAAGGATGAGACAGGATTCCTGAAGCCGGTTTCTGAAGATATGTTTGCTGTTCATAAAGTCTTTGAAATGACTGAAGATGGGGCAGGCCGTCAGGAACTTCGTGTGCGCTCCGGAATGAAGGTCGCTGCGGTGGTGGATGGCTGGGAAAGACATGAGACCACTCCGCATGGACGTATAGTTGACGTCCTGGGAGAGCCTGGTGAGAATGATACCGAGATGCATGCGATCCTCGCTGAGTTTGCTCTTCCGTACAGGTTCGAGCCGGAGGTGGCAAATGCCGCTGACCATATTCCGGAGGAGATTACCCAGGCTGATATTGACCAGAGAAGGGACTTCAGAAATATACTTACGTTCACAATCGACCCTGCAGATGCAAAGGATTTTGACGACGCATTGTCGTTCCGCAAGCTGGAAAACGGCAACTATGAGGTCGGAGTTCATATCGCTGACGTGACTCACTATGTGCGCCCTGGTTCTGTGGTGGATGAAGAAGCAAAGAATCGTGGAACTTCCGTTTATCTTGTGGACAGGACTGTGCCTATGCTTCCGGAGAAGCTTGCCAACAAGCTCTGCTCCCTCCGTCCTAATGAGGAGAAGCTGACATTCTCGGCAGTGTTCGAGATGACTCCGCTTGGCAGGGTAGCAGGCCAGTGGTTCGGAAGGACCGTCATCAATTCCGACTACAGGTTTGATTACGACGGTGCACAGAAGGTGATAGAGGCTGGAGCTGCCGGTGTTCATGAAGGTGTTTCAGAAGAGATAAAGGACGCAGTCCTCGTGCTTCATAATCTTGCTTCCAAGCTTCGCAAGAAGAGATTTGCATCTGGTGCAATCAGTTTTGAAAGGCCTGAGATGAAGGTGGTTGTAGATGAAAAGGGCCGTCCGGTGGATGTATATCAGAAGATTTCAAAGGAGGCAAACTGGCTGATCGAGGAGTTTATGCTTCTTGCCAACCGCAGTGTGGCGGAATTTGTCGCGACAGGCTGCAAGGGAGTCGGTGATGAGCCGGTCAAGGGTCGCAGACAGGCCAAGACTTTCGTCTATCGTGTGCACGACGAGCCTAATCAGGAAAAGGTCGCTAATCTGCGTAATTTCATCGGTAATTTCGGATATAAGATGGGTCCTACAACCAGCGGTAAGGAGATTTCGAAAGAGCTGAACAATCTCTTTGCTGCAGCAAAGGACACACCTGAATATAATGCGATCGAGCTGCTGTCGCTCCGTACAATGGCGAAGGCCCGATATGATACAGAGAACCTCGGCCACTATGGTCTTGCGTTCAAATATTACACTCACTTCACATCTCCGATCCGTCGTTATCCGGACATGCTCGTCCACAGACTTTTGGCTGCATACCTTGACGGAGCACCTTCAGCAAAGCAGGAGACTTATGACAAGCTTTGCAAATATGCCTCTGAAAGGGAAGTCGTGGCTGCTGAGGCTGAGCGCGCAAGCATAAAATATAAGCTCGTGGAGTTCATGCAGGACAAGGTGGGATATGTGTTCGGAGGAAATGTTTCCGGTCTGACAGAATGGGGCATGTATGTGGAAGTGGAGCCTACCAAGATCGAGGGTATGGTTCCGCTCAGGGATATCAACAGCG
>JAEIGA010009206.1_pt1 | contig 14936 bp, 11 predicted proteins | sample 9270691 | NCBI WGS metagenome assembly JAEIGA01 (sample SAMN17057246, study PRJNA624740) | gut metagenome | biome: biome; isolation source: fecal sample | host: Bos grunniens | place: China: Xizang | collected 2019
AATGTGCGCTGCCGCCCAGTTACCGTCACATGTGACGAATTTTTTTTCGTTTGCCATGTCTATTTGATTTAGTTTATCGTTTTGTGTCCGGATATATGCATTAATTATGCAACATTCCCACAAATTTAGCGAAAATTTGCGGGAATGTGTACTAAAAAATGATTTTTTACGGATTATTCTTTTCCGGATATTTCTATGATATGCCCGTTGCCGGCTGCTTGTCCTACGGTTTTGCTTACCAGGCCTTGGAGGACTTTACCGGGACCGACTTCGATAAATGCCTCGGCACCATCTTTCACCATATTTCTGACACTTTGTGTCCAGAGTACCGGGGAAGTCAGCTGCGTGAGGAGGTTGGATTTTATCCTCTGCGGGCTGATGACTGCTTCGGCGACAACGTTCTGATATACAGGACAGACGGGAGTATGGAACTCCGCCTTCTCTATGGCCTTGGCCAGTTCTGCACGGGCCGGATCCATCAGAGGTGAATGGAATGCACCTCCCACGGGCAGCGGCAGGGCGCGTCTTGCACCCTCTTCCTTGCATCTCGTGCAGGCTGCATTGACTGCATCAACTGTCCCCGAGATCACTATCTGACCTTCGCAATTGTAGTTTGCTGCGACCACTGCCTGTCCCAGCTCCTGTGTTGTTGCAGCGCATATTTCCTCCACCTTTTCCGACGGCAGCATCAGCACTGCTGCCATGGCTCCGGGAACCATCTCGCAGGCCTTCTGCATTGCTCTTGCGCGTATCGCAACTAGTTTCAGACCTTCTTCAAAATCGAGCGCTCCTGCAGCTGTCAGAGCCGAGAACTCACCAAGAGAATGTCCCGCCACCATGTCCGGCAGAAAGTCCGGAAGATGCTTGGCCAAGATCACTGAATGCAGAAATATGGCCGGCTGTGTCACCTTGGTCTGCTTGAGTTCCTCAGCTGTGCCTGAGAACATTATGTCGGTGATCCTGAATCCAAGGATTTCATTGGCCTTTTCGAACATTGCTCTTGCCGAATCGCTGCTGTTGTAGAGAGCTTCTCCCATTCCTGTAAACTGTGAGCCCTGTCCGGGGAATATATATGCCGTCTTCATATACGTTCTTTTTTGCAAACATACGGAAAAGATTTTGTATCTTTGCTTGATATTTAACTTTAATATATGGGAAAAATCATACTTACAGGCGATCGTCCTACAGGAAAGCTTCATCTTGGCCACTATGTAGGCTCGCTCCGCAGAAGAGTGGAACTCCAGAACTCAGGAGACTTCGAAAAGATATTCATCCTGATAGCCGACGCCCAGGCTCTGACTGATAATGCCGACAATCCTGAAAAGATCCGTCAGAATATAATCGAGGTGGCTCTGGACTATCTTTCAGCTGGTCTTGATCCTGAAAAGGTTACTATATTCATACAGTCTCAGGTTCCTGAACTTTGCGAACTTGCATTCTATTATATGAATCTTGTGACAGTGCAGAGACTGCAGCGTAATCCGACTGTCAAGCAGGAGATTCAACTTCGTGGGTTTTCGGAGGGAGATGAAGATGAGACTCAGAACAAGAAGGGCACCCCTGTAGGATTCTTTACCTATCCCATCAGCCAGGCATCAGACATCACTGCTTTCAAGGCTACAACGGTTCCTGTGGGTGTAGACCAGGCACCGATGATCGAGCAGACCCGCGAGATCGTCCATAAGTTCAATTCGGTTTATGGAGAGACACTGGTGACTCCGGAAATGCTTCTTCCGGAAAACGCTGTCTGCATGCGCCTTCCCGGCACGGACGGAAAGGCAAAGATGTCAAAGTCGCTTGGTAACTGCATCTATCTCTCGGACACTACGAAGGAGATCAAGAAGAAGGTCAACAGCATGTTCACCGATCCTGAGCATCTTCAGATCACCGATCCCGGACATGTCGAGGGCAATGTCGTATTCACTTACCTTGATGCATTCAGCACAGATGAGCACTTTGCCAAGTATCTTCCTGAGTATGAGAATCTTGATGCGATGAAGGACCATTACCGCAGGGGAGGCCTGGGAGACGGCACCTGCAAGAAGTTCCTCTTCAACATCATGGAGGAGATGCTTCAGCCGATCCGCGAGCGCCGTGCGGAGTATGAGAAGAATATCCCGCAGGTATACGAAATCCTGAAGAAGGGTAGTGAAGAAGCACGCCGAGTAGCTGGCCAGACCCTTGCAGAGGTCCGCAAGGCAATGAAGATCGACTACTTTGATGATGCTGACCTGATTGCTGAGCACACGAAGAAATATCAGAAATAAAAAATGACCGGATCACTCCGGTCATTTTTTTGTTATCAAGACTTATTATCTTTCGTATTCGACTCTTGCGCGAACATCGACCAATGTCTCAACATATCTGATCACGTCGTCCCTCATTGAGTCTGCCTTATAGGCTGCAAGTGCTTCCCAGCTTTCGAAATCTGCGAGCATCACCGCGTCGTAAGCAGTTGCAGATTCGTTACGGTTGATACCAACCTCAAGATGTGCGAGCCCTGGCACGAGTCCCACGAGGGACTCATATTTCTCCTTGACATCTTCTGCGATTTCCTTTGGAGTCTTGCCATCTGATGGCTTGAACTTCCACATTACCGAATACCTTACCATATCGTTATCAGTTTAGTTTGGTGTTTTTTAAATTAATCGACCACTAAGTTAAGTAAACTCTGTCAAACTGCCAAAACTTATTTAACTAAATTTTTGAAAAAAGACTGGTTTCACCAAAAAGTGTTATATTTGTTAGATTGTATGCAACAGGAAGCTTTAAATAAGGGAAAACGCATCGCCAGGAACACTATGATGCTGTATGTCAGGATGTTTGTCCTGATGCTTGTCGGTCTGTATACTTCGAGAGTGGTGTTGAATGCCCTTGGTGAAACCGATTACGGAATTTATAATGTCGTCGGTGGAGTTGTGGCCATGTTCACCATGATTTCCGGTGCACTGAATTCTGCTGTTTCCAGATTCATAACCTTTGAACTCGGCAAAGGAGATCCTGCAAGACTTAATAAGGTCTATTGCACATCTGTCAATATCCAGCTGATGCTAGGTCTGATTGTCGTGCTGCTTGCTGAACCGATCGGACTTTGGTTTATTGAAAATAAGATGACCATCGCTCCTGCGCGAATCCCTGCTGCGACATGGGTCTTGCATTTTTCACTTCTTGCTTTTGTCGTGAACCTTATGAGCGTACCTCAGATGGCTTCAATTACAGCTCATGAGAAAATGTCAGCTTATGCTTACATAGGAATACTTGACGGACTTCTGCGACTTGGTGTAGCGTTTATGATCACAAGCGCTCCTTTTGACCGCCTTGTTTATTATTCAATGCTGATGGCAGGTGTGGTCCTTATTGTCAGACTTACTTATGGAATTTACTGCAGAGTTAATTTTGCCGAATGTCGTTATCGATTGCTCTTTGACAAGGCTCTTTTGAAGGAGATGTTTTCTTTTGCAGGCTGGAATTTCATAGGTGTTACTTCTGGCGTTCTTAGAGATCATGGCGGAAATATTCTGGTGAATCTCTTCTCGGGTCCAGTGGTCAATGCTGCGCGCGGAGTAGCTGTGCAGCTCAATGGCGCCGTGCAGTCATTTGTGACCAACTTTATGATAGCGGTAAATCCACAGATTACAAAATCCTATGCTGCTGGAGATAATGAATATGTGTCTGCGTTGATTGGAAAGACATCCCGGATGTCATTCTATCTCCTGTCATTGATGGCGATCCCTATTATCTTCAATGCAGATCTCTTGCTTCAGATGTGGCTTAAGGAAGTACCGGAGCATGCGACTCTCTTTGTTCAACTGTTCCTGATGTTTGCTATGAGTGAGTCGCTGTCTCTTCCTTTGATTACGGCAATGCTTGCTACGGGAAGTATCCGTAACTATCAGCTTGTAGTCGGTGGAATCCAACTTTTGAATCTACCTCTTTCATATATATGTCTCAGAGCAGGAGCTATACCGGAAATAACCGTAGTGGTGGCCATTGCATTGTCACACGTCTGTCTTTTTGCCCGTCTGATAATGTTTAGTCGTGCCTCAGGCTTTTCTGTTCCGGAATTTGTGAAAGGTGTGTATGTGAATGCCTTGAAGGTGGCAGTCTGTGCTGCAGCGCTTCCGCTGGTGATCAGCTTTGTGTTGCCGGAGGGAATCTGGTGGTCTGTGCTTAATTTGGGAGTGAGCCTGTTGTGGACTGCGGGAGTCATATTCCTTATCGGATGTGGAAAGGAAGATAGGGCATTTCTGCTTGAGTTTATCGGAAGGAGGACTGGAAAATGATAAGGATTTCCGATAAGACACTTTGCTGCGGATGTACTGCCTGTGTCAGCGCCTGTCCTGCCAGATGTATTGTCATGCGTAGGGATAGGGAGGGATTTGACTATCCGGTAGCAAATCCAGATCTGTGTCTGGATTGTGGCTTGTGTGAGAGAATATGCCCGGTACTGAATCCAGTCCAGAACGTGGAGCCGGTTGCTGCATATGCTGCCAGATGTGAGTCAAGAGCAATGACTGCTTCGTCTGGAGGAATATTCCCTTTGCTGGCGCGTGAGGTGATTGAGAATGATGGAGTTGTCTGTGGTGCTGCTATGGATAGCTTGTGTATGGTCGAGCATCGGGAGGCTGAAACCATAGATGAACTTACCGCTTTTAGCGGAGCGAAGTATGTGCAGAGCGAGTTGTATTCAATCTACGAAGATGTAAAGTGTAGACTGGAAGAGGGTACAAAGGTGCTTTTTTCTGGCACTCCTTGCCAGATTGCTGGTTTGAAAGCTTTTCTCAAAGGCGAGCTGGCTGGTCTATATACGGTGGATATCGCCTGTCATGGTGTGCCTGGCCCAGGCTTGTGGGAGAAATATAAGGCAGCTCTTCAGAAGCAGTATTCTTCTGATCTGAAGAGTGTGGATTTCAGGGACAGGTCAAATGGTTGGCGCCACTATAATATAAGGTATGAGTTTGCCGACAAGACGGTTAAGGTGGCAAGGCTGAAGGATCCGTATTTGGCGCTCTTCCTGCAGGATATGACCTTGCGCCCATCCTGTTATGATTGCCGAATGAGAATGGGACGCAGCGGGAGTGATATTACTTTGGGAGACCTTTGGTCGGTGGCTCAGACCGCTCCGCAGATGAATGATGATAAGGGCGTATCGGGAGTGCTTATAAACACAGAGAAAGGACGAGAACTGTGGGAAAAGATTGCGGGTGAGCTGACATTGCAGCAGCTTGCACCTGCGGATATAGCAAAGGATAATGGCGGTTTTGCAGATAAGGTGACCCGGATGCCCGATAAACGTGAAGAGTTCTTCAAAGGTGTTCATGCTGCAAAGGACCTTCACAAGTATATGAAATCTTACGTGGTCAGAAAGCCTTTGCTCGGTGTATATAGAAAACTAAGGAGTCAGCTCTCCTCATTGAAACGCAGGATATTGAAATGAAGATCGCGATTATAACATTGTCTTTGCACATTAATTACGGTGGCCTGCTTCAGGCGTTTGCGCTTAAGTCGACACTTGAGGGGATGGGACATGAAGTGACAGTTGTGGATGTGAAGGACAAGATGCCTTTGCCTGTCTGGTATAAGGCGCCGTTCATATATGCGGCCAGGGCGTTGAAGAAGATGCTCAAGCCGTCTTCAGGCATTGAGGTGTTCAGGGAACTCAGGTTCAGACGTGAACTGCCTGTGCGAGCCGCACACACCTGGAAGTTCGTAGAACGATTGATTGCTCCGAGGATCGTCAAGTCGTACAAGGATGTGAAAGAAGGGGAGTATGATGCCTTTGTGGTGGGAAGTGACCAGGTGTGGAGACCGCGATATTTCAGAAATATCGAGGATGCTTTTTTGAAGTTCACTCAAGATTGGCCCGTGCTCAGAGTGGCATACGCAGCCTCATTCGGTACTGATCAGCTTGAGTACGGATATGAAATGTTGCAGTCTTGCTCGAAACTTCTGGAAGGATTCGACGCTGTGTCTGTCAGAGAGGATGTGGCTGTAAAGATGTGCGAGGAGTGGTTTGGATATGAGGGGGCTGAGCACGTGCTCGACCCGGTGATGCTGATGGATGTACAGGAATATAAGACGTTGGCAGCGGAATCTGCTGAGCATCCATGTAAGGGAAAGATCATGACATATTTTCTGGATCCCTCGCGCGAGAAACAGTGCGTTGTTGATTTTGTCTCAAGGATATCCGGAAAGGAAGTTGCCGACACCCCTCGAGATCGTGTCGTGCCGCCGGTTCAGCAGTGGCTTGCCGCTTTCTGCGATGCTGATTATGTTGTTACTGATTCGTTCCATGGTTGTGTGCTGTCGATACTTCTGCATAAGAAGTTCGTCGCAGTGGGGAATTCTCTGCGCGGCATGGCGAGAATGAATTCGCTGATGTCTATGTTCGGACTGGATGGAAGACTCGTGCAGGGAATTGATCCTGATGATGATGGTGAATATTGGCTCTCGGATCCGGATTGGGATGCTGTGGATGCAGTTTTGGCACAGCAGCGCTTGAAATCCCTTGCATTTCTGGAGGCTTCATTGAAAAAGGAGGTTGCAAATGAATAAGAACAGGCTGACCATAATAATTCCGGTTTATAATGCGGAAGATTATCTTTCCCGCTGTCTTGACAGCATCCTTGATCAGGATCTGACTTCTTATGAGGTTATTCTGGTGGATGACGGCAGCACGGATTCATCGCCCCTTATCTGTGACAGATATTCTGCCACAGATCCTCGCTTCAGGACAATCCATAAGCCTAATGGAGGAGTCAGTTCGGCGCGAAATGCCGGACTCAATCTTGCAAAGGGAGAGTATGTGATGTTCGTTGATTCAGATGATGCACTTGCTCCGGGAGCGCTGAAGTCAATGGAATCCTCGCTTGATGGTGAGGACCTTGTGGTTGGCGGTTTTATAGAATATATAGGTGAAATACCTAATAGAAATGTTGCCCCTGAGACGTCAGTTTCATATACAGGTGAAACGCTGGTGAATTTTTTCGAGGAAAACATCAGACGTAACTGCGAGATGCTCGATGCCCCATGGGCAAAGATGTACAGACGTAAGGCTCTTGGAAACCTTCGTTTCAATGAAAGCCTGAGTTATGCGGAAGATAAGCTTTTTGTATTTGAATTTCTTTCATCCTGCAACAGTATATCGACTTGTCCGGAAACCGTATATAATTATTATCTCAGGCCTGGATCTCTCGGAAGTGACATATGCTCTGACCGCCATCTGACTCAGCTGTATGCCTTCCTGCCCTTGTATGCCGCCCTTCTGAAAAAGCTCATCGTTAAATTTCCATCCAGCGGAAAGGTGACTTCGCTGTATCATAAAGATCTGGTAGGCAGATATATATGCCGGGTCCTCAATATACTGGCAACGCGCAGGACACAGTTCTGCAACAGTGAATTCATAGGTTCGCTATATAAGTTGATGAGTGCGGACGAAAGAGCCGGGGTCTTTTCAGTCAGAATGGGACAGGCTGTAAATATGATGCTGTTCAAGATTGGCAAACCTGCATTTGCAGCCTCGATATATCGTTTTACCTCAGCTGTTGTGTCTTGTTTTAAAAGGAGTAAATGATGAAGAGGGTAGCCGTAATATTTGAAAGCAGTCCATTCGATAGAAAAGGACTTTTCAACGCTGTACATAACCGCACCAGATGCCTGTCAGCTGAAGGAACCTTCCAGATTGATGCATATTGTATGCACATCAGGGATTCATTTCTCAGCAGACGTTTGCGCAAGACCGAAAAGGTCTCCAGGCAGGATGTCGTTCAGATTGACGGCGTTCCGTACAAAATGCTGTGGCGTCATTTTTCATATATGGATGCACTAAGGCATCGTCTGTCTCTGCCGCCGGCGAATCTCTTGAAATATGTGGAGGGGATCGCGGCCAGGTTCAAGGATTATGATGTTGTTGCAGCCCATTCATATGAAGGAGGCCTGGTGGCATATGAAATAAACAAGCAATTTGGAATCCCGTACACTGTCACCTGGCATGGCTCCGATGTTCACACACACCCCCTGAAGGATAAATCCAGGGCAAAGCTTACCGCCATGATAATGGAACATGCTTCTGTTAATTTCTTTGTCAGTGAGAACCTTCTTGCGATTTCTTCAAGGATTACTGACAACGCTGTGAAGGCGGTTCTGTACAATGGTGTGTCTGAGGAGTTCATACGTTTCGGTGAGGAAGGGAAGGCTATGTTCCGCTCAAAATACGGCCTCGCTGCAAACGACAAGGTGGTTGCTTATGTCGGAAACTTCCATAAGGTGAAGAATGTCACTGTACTGCCTGAATTGTTTTCAAGAATACACGATCATTTCGAGATGCATCTGCGTGATGCCGGCGAGATGGACTATAACCTGAAATTCTGGATAATCGGTGACGGAAAGCTTAGAAAGGAAGTAGAACCGCTCATCAAGCGGTTTGTCGGAACTGATGTGACTTTTTGGGGCAATCTTCCCTCAGGTGATATGCCTGTGATAATGAACTGCATTGATCTTCTTGTGCTGCCGAGTCGTAACGAAGGCTTGCCGCTGGTTACCTTGGAAGCCCTGAAATGTGGCGCTTCAGTGATCGGATCCGAGGTGGGAGGTGTTCCAGAGGTGATCGGTAAGGAGTTCTGTGTGCCGTTCCCGGACGACAGCAAGGGACATCCGGACTATGAGAGTCCGGAGTTTGCCGACCGAATGGCTCAGAAGGCTGTCAAGCAACTTTTTTACCCCGAAGAACAGAATCTTGACCCTAAGTTTAGCTGGAAACTCTCGGCTCAGGCTGAGGTCAGTTTCTTGAAGGCCTTAGGCGCAGGTGATGAGAATGACATGGTTTTGCCGGTCCAGGGATGAATGAATGACAGGCTTTTGGCATGAAGTGCAAGGCGTCCGATCGGATTTGTTCGGGCGCCATATTTTTTATCTCCGGCTATTGGATGACCTATCCATTGCGCATGAGCACGGATCTGGTTCTTTCTTCCTGTTTCAAGGTCGAACTCCACCTGGGTGTATTCCTTGCCCTTATGGGTTCTGATGCAGTGGGTTGAGGCATATTTCCATCCGTTACGCTCTGCAAATCTGCATCTGCCTTCTCTCGCTGCATCGATGTCTCTGTCATCAATAGAGTAGCAGTGCACCTTCATGGACTTAGGATTTTCATATAGCCAGCTTTCTATCCAACCTTCGTCGTCTTTAATGCGGCCTTCGAGAACCGCGACGTATTTACGCTCAAGAACCGCTTCATTCCAGTTCTCCTGGAGCGACAGTTTTGTGTCCTCATCCTTAGCAAACACCAGCAGACCGGAGGTGTCCCTGTCTAATCTATGAACGATGAATATCCTTCCGGAAGACCTGCTTTCTCTCACGTAATCTGTCAGAAGATTGTACGCGGTCACCTCATTGGGCCTTCCCGATTTACCGGTAGACATCGAAAGCATCCCGGCCGGTTTGTCCACCACAATCAGCCACTTGTCTTCGTAGATTATGCTGATACCTTTTTCCATATGCTAAAATACTATCTTGGTTGTACGACCCGGTTTCGTGCGGATTGTAATCATATCTGCACTTGTCGGGAGTTTGATCCGGACGTCTTTCTGCCACCCGCCTTTGATCTTCATGCTGACCGGTCTGTCGTCCTTCCATTCAAGATCTATGGTAGAACCACCACGCACCTTGAACCCGTGCAGACTTCCTTCTGACCATTCGTCTGGTAGTGCCGGAAGCACATTTATGAATCCTTCATGGCTTTGCAGGAGCATCTCTCCGATACCTGCGGCGCCTCCGAAGTTGCCATCGATCTGGAACGGCGGATGAGCACAGAAAAGGTTCGGGTATGTGCCGCTTCCCTGCTTGTATTCTGGACAGCAACCTCTGTGGGCCGCCGGTGTCAGGAGACTTCTGAAAAGTTTCAATGCGCGGTTGCCGTCTCCCAGGCGCGCCCAGAAGTTCTGCTTCCATGCTCTGCTCCATCCGGTGGCTTCGTCCCCGCGTCTGTTAAGGGTGCTTATGCATGCCCGGGCGAGATCGGGGGTGAGGGTAGGTGAAATCTGGTTGCCGGGATGCAGGCCGTAAAGATGCGACACGTGTCTGTGCTGAGGGTCCACTTCCTTGTAGTCTTCCAGCCATTCCATAAGGTAGCCTTCCTTGCTGATCTGGTGTGGCGGAAGCTGGGTCAGAGCTGACTTGAGAGAGTCGAGCAGAGGCTTGTCGGTCAACTGAAGGATTTCTGCTGCAGCGAGAGTGTTGCTGAAAAGCTCCCTAACCAATTGCGTGTCCATTGTGGGCCCCATGCATATGCTCACCGGGGTCTTGCCGTCCGGCATGTAGAATTCGTTTTCAGGAGAGGAGGCCGGAGCGGTCACGAGATGACCGTTCTTTGGTTCGCGGATCATTGTGGAGAGGAAGAATTTTGCAGCGCCCCTCATCATTGAATAGACCTGCCCGAGGTAGTGAATGTCTCCTGTGTAGAGGTAGTGCTCCCAGAGATGTGCACAGAGCCATGCTCCGCCGGTGTTGGTCGCTCCCCAGGACGGATGCTCTCCGGGAGCGGTGTAGTTCCAGATGTTTGTCATCATGTGCAGCACCCATCCTTCTGCTTCCGGTCCGTAGAAGTCCTTGGCAGTCTTGTAGCCGCTTCTGATGAGTCTTTCAAGCAGATCGATCAACGGCTCGTGAAGCTCGCTGAGGTTGCCGGGCTCGGCAATCCAATGATTCATCTGCACGTTGATGTTTGTGTGATAGTCTCCGTTCCAAGGGGTGTTGAAAGTGTTTGCCCAAAGACCCTGAAGGTTAGGAGGAAGGCTGCCGGGACGTGTGCTTGAAATCAGCAGATAGCGTCCATAGTTATAATAGAGCGCAGCCAGAGCATTATCTTTGCTGCCTGAAGCATATTCCACTATTCTCTGGTCTGTTGTGGCAGGTGCTTCCATTTCAGACCTGATGGAAACGCCTGCTCTGCAGTAGAGTTCCTGGTGGTTTTGGACGGATCTTGCATATCGGGTGTCCATCAGTCTGGTGGCCTTCTTGGTCTTGCCTTTGGTAAGCAGGGAGGCGACCTCTTGAGTGGCTTTGTTCAGAAGTTTCAATGCTGCCTCTTGATATTTGTCCTTTTCGAACCAGCTCGTTGCCGCGGATATGATGATCCATGCCCGGTCCGCATTTCTGATCTGCAGCTGCGGAGGTGTCCTTTTTGTGTCCTGTGGCTCGATAGCATCTTTTGCTGTGACGGTACATTCCTCGCCGCTTGTCAGCACCCTCGCATATCCGGCATATCCCATTCCTTTTTCATCTGTCCCACTGCTCAGATGGCCATAGATCTTCAGGTCACCCTCCTGCGTGATTGCATCATTGCACTTACCTGCACGGTCAAGTGTCAGGTCAAATGAAATGCTTGCTGCCCGGGATGCACTCAGCTCTACTATAATCACATCATCCGTTCTGGAGACGTAGTATTTTCTGCTATATTCCGTACCGCCCTTGGTGAATTTTGTGTATGCCGTCGCTGTGCGCAGATCCAGTCCACGCTCGTATCCTTCGCTCTCCGACTGGTCGGGGTAAATATAATCCAGAATGATCTGCCCCAGCACCTGATAGCTTCCATATGTGCCCCCGTTTGTGTCTTTCTTCGGTACGAATCTTTCGTACATGACTTTCTGGGCTTCGGCATTCCGCCCTTCAAGCAGCAGCTGTCTTATCTGTGGGAGACTCCTGGCGGCATCAGGGTTAGAATAATCATATTCGCAGCCGCTCCAGAGCGATATCTCATTCAATATCACACTCTCACTGTCGACATCGCCATCCGGTGACATTCCCAGACGCCCGTTTCCCAGCGGCAGTCGTGCCTCCCATGCATAAGCCGGTTTGTCGTATTTGAGAGTATGCTCGTTATCATGTGCCTGTACAAGCTCAGAAGTAAGACAGAATATGAGAAGTGAAAATATTATACAAGATCTCATTTGCGTTTGTTTGTGACCAAAAGTACATTAATTTTTTGAAATATTATTACCTTTGCAGTCTGTTTTGCGTGCCTTTAGGGTGCGGTATAAGATTTTTAACCTATTTATTTGTTTGATAATGAAGGAATTGCATTATGTGTCTCCTTCCTTGGAAGTGTTGGACCTTTTGGCTGAGGGCGTTCTATGCCTTTCTGATGCAGAGCTCGATTCCGAGCATGATGGTTTCATTGGTGATACATCTGATCCAGATGATCTGTGGTAGTAATGATTAAAATTGATGTGATTATGAAGAAGATGTCAATTATTTTTGCTGCCTTGGGTCTTTTTGTGGCAGCGTCATGTTCAAAAGTGGAAATGCAGCCGGTAGTGGAGCCTGCGCGCGATCTTGTTCCGCTTTCAATCTTATCAGGTGAAAAGGCTTCTCAGGTGCCTGTCTTGAAGACTACTCTCAGCGGCACTGACGTGCATTGGACCGAGGGGGATGTCGTGGCTGTGTTTGATAAGCTTAATTATAAGAATGAGTTCCCTTCAGTGGCTGTGGACGGCTCGTCTGCAAGATTTGAGGGACAGGTTGAGAACGGAACGACTGAGTTCTATGCCGTCTATCCTTTCTCCAGCGCTCTTTCTGCAGATGCATCTAATCTGTATGTGAATCTTCCATCAGATCAGACTCCTGTGGCTGGAACATTTGCTGAGGAGATGAATGTTTCTGTCGCAGCAGGTACCAGTGTTTCTGGCGATCCTGAGGTTGTGGGACTTCGTTTCAAAAATGTCTGCGGACTTATCCACTTCACTGTTCCAGCACGTCTTAGTGCTGTCTCTGAGGTCGTGTTCAAGGCTGAGAACAGGGCTCTTGCGGGAGAACTTACCGTTGCCAAGTCCGATGTAACGACTGTTGCCGCAGTTTCATCAGGCAGCAACTCTGTGAAGATGTCAGGAGATTTCGCTGCCGGTAGTACATTCTATTTTGTGGTGGCTCCAGGCGAGGTAAAAGGCTTCTCTATCACAGTGAAGACAAAGAACGGTGCAACCTATACTAATTCATCAGTCAAGAGTTTTGCTCTCGCCTCTGGTGCAATGAAGAATCTGGGAACCATCGATTTCAAGTCTCAGCCTACTGCCGTGGCGGAGCACACATACGAAAATGGCATCCTCACCGGTACCAGGGTCATCTTCAATCTCGGCCTTCCGGAGAAGATGGATGAGTATGTTACTGATTTCAGTGCTGTAATGACAAACAGCAATAAGAACATGTGTAGAGTGATAAACTCCAGGAGCAATGTTTCTGGCGCTATCAATATGGATGAGGTGAATGGCATGACATATATGCCACAGGGTGATTATACATTGACATATTCATATTTTATGAATGGTGTCAAAGAAGAGAAATCCTTTACTGTTAACGTTCCGAAACCAGCGTTTACTGTCAGTGCATTCGCTGAAACATCCTACAGCAGATATCTTAAAGGAGATGCATCAGCAAACACTTATTTCTCAACAGCTTACGAGGTTAAAAATATATCTTATAAAGTATCTATCAGCGACAATGTCCTGTCTCAGATCGCTTTATCAGCATGTAGTGGTGCTGTGACTGCTGTTTCTGGAGGAACAAAGTATGCTTCAGCGGATGATGCATATGTTAATAAGAACAAGGGTACTTTTTACTCTAATACAAGTGTTACTAATGTGCCTGTCGGAGAGTACTCTGTGAGCGCCTCTGCGACATTCGATGGAGTGACAGTAAATTCTCCTTCCAGCAAAATCCACGTCACAGGTCTTCCATATAAGGCTCCGAAAATGGTGGAGAGTGATTGGGAATTTGCAAGCTGGAATTGTGAATTCAATAATGGAACTATACAGCTGGGAGGTGTAAGTGGTTCAGGTGAAGCTTCTGCAACATCAGCTATGACTTTCCATATTCCAGAAAATATTCCAATTAAATTAAATACTAACGTTACGGTTCGTGCTTATTTATATAGTGGAGTATGGGGTTCATGGGATGATAGATGGTGTGAGACAACGTTTAGCGTCAGCGTTAATGGATCGAAAATAATCAGTCAGTATAGTAATAGTCAGGATAATGATAATACCGGTAAAAATTATGACTTATCTGGCACTTCAACTTTTACTCCGTCCGGTTCTTCAATCAAGATGAATAGCAGCTATACGATGGCAGGACCATGGAGTAAGGTTCATAGTCTTGATATCCTGTATAATATTTAACTTACATTTCAAAACTTTCATATAAACAGATCCTTCATCCCTGTCATCCTGAACGGAACATAGTGGAGTGAAGGATCTTTTTTATTATATTTGCGGGTTAAGAAATTTGTTGTACGATGAAAGTACTTGGACAAAACAGGGAGAAACGTCCTTCGATGAGGAAGAAGACAGTGTTCTCACTATGCTCACTTGCGGCAATTCTGCTGCTTTCTGCTGTGATTTCTATCCTGGAGTATCGCAGGATGAGTGATTACGTGTCGGAACTTATTGCTTCTAACATCAGGAGCATCAACCTTTCTCAGAGACTTTCTGACATTACACAGGAATATAATCATCAGATGCTTGCTGTAGTGGTGCAGAATGACATTTCCCTGATGCCTAGCTTTGATCTGGAGGATTTTATGGCCCAGTCTGATTCGCTCAAGAGTTCTATAAACTCCCTGACTGCGCTTCCAATGATCGACACCGTGGAGACGTCATTCAATAATTTCATGAAGGCTTCGATGAAATTCGACGAAGTCTTCCTTGCTGATAACATTAACACCGGAGAATGGTTCTTCGGCACACTTCAGCCGAGCTATAACAAGTTTCTTGAGGATATGAATGTCCTTAATGAGGCCATCTATCACGATCTTAAGACCAATTCAGCGAATTTTGATGCTGGATTCTATCGAAGCATCATTCCCGGAGTCGTGTCGGTTGGTGCCGGACTGCTTCTTATCATGCTGCTTCTCTATTTTACTTTGTCCGATTATGTAAAGCCAATCTGCA
>JAEIGA010009207.1_pt1 | contig 14935 bp, 9 predicted proteins | sample 9270691 | NCBI WGS metagenome assembly JAEIGA01 (sample SAMN17057246, study PRJNA624740) | gut metagenome | biome: biome; isolation source: fecal sample | host: Bos grunniens | place: China: Xizang | collected 2019
AGGGGCTACGCACCCCCACACCCCGCGGCCGTGGGACTGAGTCCTGCACGCTACGCATCCTACGGATGCTTTTACTGGTGCTCATGAGGAGAGGCTACAGGGGTGAATTTGGTGTGAAGAGTACTTGAGGAGTGGGTGAAGATAAGCTATAATGTAAGGTAATACAGTTGAATTTGAAAGGATTTTTATGTCTTCTGCAGATGGTTCTACTCGGTGCACGCAGATTCTTGCGGCGATTCGTGGTGAAGTGAATAAGATGCTTGTGGGTCAAGAGCATCTCTTGGATAGCCTTTTAATTGCACTCATGACGGGTGGCCACATCCTTTTGGAAGGTGTGCCTGGTTTGGCAAAGACTACGGCTGTGCGCGCTTTGGCGGCGGCATTGGGATTGGATACGCGTCGTATTTCCTTTACGCCAGACTTGTTGCCTGCGGATGTGACAGGTGGTTTGACCTACAACCACAAAGAAGGCACCTTTACGCCGCGCAAGGGCCCTGTCTTCACGCATCTTTTGATTGCCGACGAAATCAACCGCGCGCCGGCGAAGGTGCAGTCGGCTCTGCTTGAAGCGATGCAGGAGCGTCAGGTGACCTTGGGTGATACCACGTATGCATTGCCGGAGCCCTTCTTGGTGATGGCAACGCAGAACCCGATTGAACAGGAAGGCACGTATCCTTTGCCTGAAGCGCAGACGGACCGTTTTATGCTCAAGTGCGTGGTGAAACACCCTGGTCGTGAGGATGAACGCCGCATCATGAATGGCAATACGCGCCCAGAAACGGTGGCGGCACCCGCACCGACGTGTTGCGTAACGTCGGAAGATATCGCGCTCTTGCGTCGCACGGCGGGCGAGGTGCACTGCGATGCGAAGGTGGATGATTACATCTTGGATTTGGTTTTCGCAACGCGTAATCCGACGTTGTTTAAGGGCTTGGAAAGCCTTGAAGGGGCGATTCAGTTGGGCGCGTCGCCGCGTGCTTCGATTTGCCTGAAACAGGCCGCACGTGCTACAGCCCTTTTGCGCGGGCGCACCTATGCCACTCCGCAGGATGTGAAGGATGTGGCGCACGATGTGTTGCGTCATCGTTTGTTGCTCACCTATGAAGCTGAAGCGGAGAATCTCACGCCGGATAGCGTGATTGATCGTCTCTTAACCGAAGTGCCTGTGCCGTAAGGTGGTGCATTCCGCAGAGGCTATTGAGCAGATGGATATCAATACCGAAGCATTGATGAAAGAGGTCAGGCGCATTCGCATCCTGACCCGACGCCTTTTGGATGACCAATTGAGTGGGGATTACCACTCGGTCTTCAAGGGGCAAGGCATCGAATTTGACGAGGCGCGTCCTTACCAACCCGGAGATGACGTGCGTGCGATTGACTGGAATGTCACGGCGCGCACGGGAGAGCCCTTTGTTAAGCGCTTTAGCGAAGAACGCGAATTGACCGTGCTCTTTATGGTTGACGTCTCTGGTAGCCAGAGCTTTGGCACTGGGGGGCGTTCAAAGGCGGCGCGTGCAGCAGAACTGACTGCGCTTCTTGCAATGACAGCGATGGACAACCATGATAAGGTGGGCTTAGTCCTCTTCTCAGATCGCGTGATTCAATTTATTCCTCCGCGGAAGGGACGCACTGCGGTGCAACGCCTCGTGCGCGAGGTTTTGGCCACAGAGGAAACGACTGAAGGCACCGACATCCGTGCGGCACTGCGCTTTGTCTCTGCGACGCAACGTCGAAAGGCGGTGGTCTTCCTACTTTCAGACTTCCAAGATGAGGGGTTTGAGAAGGAGTTGACCGCCTTCTCGCGTCGCCATGATGTGATTGCTTGCCGTGTGACGGATCCTGCCGAAGTGACCTTGCCAAATGTCGGCATTGTGGAATTGCTTGACCCCGAGAGTGGGCGCACGGTATTGGTTGATACGGCCTCTCCAGAGGTGCGTCGTCAATTTGCCGAACAGGCGGCGGAACAACGTCTGAATGAGACGCGCTTATTCCGCCGAGCGGGCATTGATTTGTTAGATATCGCAACAGATAAACCCTACGTAGACGCCGTGCGAGAACTTTTCCGTCGCCGCGCCTTAAGGAGACACTGAGATGGATTCGGTGAAAGACATCTTTAAGATCGGCATTGGTCCCTCGAGTTCGCATACCATGGGCCCACGCCGTGCGGCGCAGGACTTCTTAAAGCGCGCTCCGCAAGCGGTGAAATTCCGCGTGACGCTCTACGGGTCATTGGCCGCAACAGGCAAGGGCCACCTCACCGATAAGGCGGTTCTCGATGTGCTCGGCGCAGAACGTACGGAGATTGTTTGGGAGCCCAACACCTTTTTGCCGTTTCACCCGAATGGGATGAAGTTTGAAGGACTGACCGATGGCGGCACGACCATTACTGCATGGGAAGTGTACAGCATCGGCGGCGGCTTCCTCAGTGAGGGACTTGGCCAAACAAAGGTGACGCCGGTGGCCTATCCGTACACCACCATGGACGGTATTTTGAAGTGGTATGGTGAGACGGGGCGCATCTTTTGGGAGTACGTGCTCGAGTATGAAGGACAGCCCGTCTTTGACCATTTGCGTGAAGTCTGGGCAGTGATGCGTGATGCCGTGGAGCGTGGCCTTGAAGCAGAGGGCGTGCTACCAGGTGGCTTGGGCCTGCAACGCAAGGCCAGCGCCTATTTTCGCCGTGCGGAAGGGATGCGTGAAGGCTTGCGCGGACGCGGTCTGCTCTTTGCCTACGCACTTGCGGTTTCGGAAGAAAATGCGGCAGGTACGGGCTTGATTGTTACGGCGCCCACCTGTGGCAGTGCGGGCGTCCTGCCGGCGGTGCTTTACTATCTTTACAAACATCATGAGGTGCCAGAGAAGCGCATTATTCGTGCGTTGGCTACGGCTGGTCTGATTGGGGCGATTGTGAAGCATAACGCCTCCATCTCTGGCGCTGAAGTGGGATGCCAGGGAGAGATTGGCGTGGCGTGCGCAATGGCGGCCGCGGCGGTGAATCAGATCTTTGGTGGATCGCCGAATCAGATTGAGTATGCCGCTGAAATGGGCTTGGAGCACCACTTGGGCTTGACGTGCGACCCCGTGTGCGGGTTAGTGCAGATTCCTTGTATTGAACGCAATGCCTTCGCGGCGGCGCGTGCAATGGATGCGAATATGTATGCCTGTCTTTCTGATGGCCGACACAATATCTCCTTTGATAAGGTCGTCCGGACGATGTTGGAGACGGGGCATGACTTGCCGAATCTCTACAAGGAAACGTCGACGGGCGGTTTGGCGAAGGACTAATTTGCATCTGCACGCTAAGATGCATCATCAAAAACAAATCGCGGAGGCCTTGGCTTCCGCGATTGTTTTATTGGGCAAAGGGGCGTGAGGCCTTAACGCAATCCCTCGCTAAAACGATGCAAATAGGCATCGGTCATGCCAGTGACAAAGTCAAACATGGTGTGCAACCACCAGAGGAAGGGCTTTTCACGATGAGCGGTAATAAATGCCTCGCCAAAGGTATATTTGCGCAAGAGGCTTTCGCTATAAGTGGGGCGTTGGGTACGGACATTGCGCGTAACGGCGAAGAAGGTATCCAGGACGTGGTGGAAGTGCGCTTGAGCATTGAGCTCTTTGCGCACCTTGGCGGCGTCATCAAAGACGATTTTGTAGTTGCGCTTTAACGTCTGAAGGCGTTGCCACGTGGGTGAGGTCTGCTCAAAGGTGGTGAGGGATTCAGGCGTTTGGAAGGCGCGTACAAGGTCTTCGGTGAAGCAGTGCATCAAGTCTCCAATCACCTTTGCGCGTAAGAAGGAGACGGTGGCACCAGGTTTGAGGGAGACACTGTGGGGATTTTCAAGGAGTTGGAGATACCAATCGCGCACAAGACGTTCGTCCAAAATTCCCATGAGCACCGCATCTTCGCAGTCGGTGACGCAGTAGCAGATGTCATCAGCAATTTCGGTGAGATAGGAGAGCGGGTGGCGGTGGACGCCATCGGGACCATTGAGCCCGAGCGCAGTGGTGACACACTCAAAACACGGTCGCGCGGTTTGGAAGCAAGAGAATTTTGCGGTAGGGGTGTCGGCGGCGCAACGCGGATACTTTATCAATGCCCCTAGACTCGCACAGGTGAGACGAAAATAGGCGCCATCGCTTGGGTCTGGGTGGCTCAAGAGACGAAAGGCTTGTGCATTCCCATCAAATTTACGAAAGTCTTCAAGGAGAGCCGTTAAGGAGGGGGAATTAGACGCGGGGGCATCTTCGGCGAGTAGATTTCCGAGTGCGTCCAGATGTTCTTCTACCCAAGATTGAATGGCGTATTCACCCGCGTGACCATAGGGAGGGTTGCCAATATCATGGCCAAGGCAGGCTGCCTTCACATGGAGTGAACAGGCGGAGATTTGTGAGGGAGAGAGGGATAATCGCGCGGCGAGACGTTGGGCCAAGCCTGCGCCAGTTTCAGCAACCTCTAAAGAGTGCGTCAAACGATTGTGGACATAGTCCACCTTTGCCAAGGGGTGAACTTGTGTCTTGCCAGCGAGGCGTCGAAAGGGAGAAGAGAAGATGATGCGCTGGATATCCGCCTCTGCAGGGGTGCGTGGGGGCGTCTCAGATTGATGATAACAAGTCAGCTTTCCCGCCACATCGGTGCGCAGGCGGCTGTCATTTAGGAGTTGGTCCCAATCAAGTTTCTGCATAAGAAAGCTCCTGTGGGGATGCGTTAGCGCGAAGGTGTGGGTGGCAACGTAGGGGCTTGGCCGTTATTTCGTCGCAAGATGCCCATTAAGGTGTCCTGTGGCAAGCGCGCCAACAAGGCAGCGGGAGTGGGGGCAACCACGGTTTCGGCGAGGAAGCGCTTTTCATTTAACATTCTGGAGATGTTGTCCTCCAACGTGCCACGGCAGATAAGGTGGTGCACCACTACGGTACGCTTTTGGCCGATACGGTGGACACGGTCGGTTGCTTGCGCCTCAACGGCAGGATTCCACCAACGGTCCAAGTGGATGACGTGGTTGGCCTTTGTGAGCGTGAGACCAAATGCACCCGTGCGGAGGGAGAGGATGAAGACGCCTGGGCGGGGAGATTCATTGAAGCGTTCAATCTCTGCGCGACGCTGTTTGGCTGAGAGTTCGCCGTGAATGAAGGGGACGCGTTCACCAAAGCGTTCGGTGAGGAGGGTTTGGAGTCGTGCGCCCACGCGAGCAAACTGCGTAAAGATGAGGAGACTTTCGCCACGCTCAAGAATTTCATCCAACAAGGGAATGAGGATATCCAGCTTACCCGAACTAAACTCTGCACCGTGGTCTGCTTCAACTTCTACACCATTGCAGATCTGCTTTAGGCGCGTGAGCAATGCCAAAACTGCACCTGTGCGACCAGAGGCTTCGCCATTGCGCGAGTCGCGAGCGTATTCTGCCAAAGCTAAATCGTATTCTGCGGATTGAGCGCTGGTTAAGGGTGCATAGTGTTCCTGCTGGATCTTCGGTGGCAATTCGGCGAGAATGCCTGGGTCAGACTTCAGACGGCGCAAGAGGAAGTGCGAGACGGCACGGCGCAAGCGCGTGGGGTCACGATAGCGTTCGGTGAATTCACGCTTGGAACCGAAGAGTTCTGGATTCAAGAAGTCAAGGATGCTCCAGAGGTCGTCCAATTTATTTTCAATCGGCGTACCGGTGAGCGCAAGGCGGAAATTCGCAGGAAGCGAACGCGCTGCTTGCGATTGACGCGTGTGTGGATTCTTGATTTGTTGCGCTTCGTCAAGGATTAAGGTCTGCCAATGAACACGACGCAAGGTGGAATAGTCACGCCAAAGGTAGCCATAGGCTGTCAATGTGACCTGGTGGGCGCTTGCGTACTTGATGAAACTCTCGCCATGGAGACGTTCGGGGCCATCGTGACGCAAAACCTTCACCTCGGGTGCCCAGTGCGCTAATTCACGTTCCCACACAGGTAAGACCGTGAGGGGCGCAACGATGAGGACTGGACCTGGACGAGATAAGAGGAAAGCAATCGACTGCAACGTTTTACCAAGGCCCATATCATCGGCGAGACAGACGCCCAGTCCGTGTGCGGCAGCCTGCATTAACCAACAGACCCCCTGTGCCTGATAGGGGCGAAGGACCTCGCGGAGGGGTAATTCGCCTTCGGGAGGTTGCGTCATTTCACGCAAGAAATCCTGCACATCTTGCGCGCCTGGGGCAATGCGTAGTGCACCAGCCAGGAGGAGCGGGAGGGCTCGGCGCGCAGAGAGCGTCTCGGGGCCAAGATTGTCCAGAATCCGCTTTAACGCTTGTAGGTCAATACAATGCCATGCTTCATTGATGAAAACGAGGGGTTCGCCCGCGTCAACAATTGCCTGCGCCTCTTCAAGGCTCAGCTCAATATCGCCAAAGCGAATCATTCGGACGACTTTTACCGCGTCGTCTTCAATGCCCGTGGCCGTTTCATGCAGTTCGGGTACGTGTACTTCAAGGGCTTGTGGCAGCTCAACAGTAAATGCGGCGGCACGGAGCACGGGCACGGCTTCGCGTAAAAAGCGCGCGAAAAAGGCATCATTCCAGGGTTGGGGGAGGCCCAACATCGGGGCGACGGCAACCGCTTGCCCTAACAAGCGTAATTTGGTGACAGAGGGGAATTTGCCTGGGCGGGAACCATTGACGGCAAAGTCAATCCACCATCCGCGCGCATCGCGATGGGGAATCAAAGGTAAGGCAGAGCGTCCGCCTTCAAAGAGGGGTGCGGCCCAGAGCCCCAACTCGGTGGCAAGCGGTTCGGAGGAAAGTGCAATCGTGGCATCTGGCGCGCGAAGTGCGGTCAGAAAGGCATCGTCGGGGGAGTAGTATTTTCCCTTGATGGCTTGCGCACGCGTCAGCACCGTGGATGAGGTGGTGCGCATCCAGAGGTCGGTCAACGTTTGGAATAGGGCGACATTGGCATCTTTGGGGATGACGGTCGCGCGCCAACGTGCCTCGCCATTTTCTACAATTGGCGCAACGCATCCCGCGGAGATGGTGCGGAGCATGATGGGAAAGAGTGCGGCCGCTTCGCGGATGTCATTGCCATAAACAAGGGTAGGCGAGGTGGCGCCGCGTGCGATGAGTTGCAAAACCTGCAAAACGCCACGCCCTTCCAAGACAACTTCGCGCCATCCTTGGAAGAGAAAGGCGAGGGCAGGGCGCAGGGCTTCATCTGAAACCGCAACCCCAAACGCCTCTCCTGTGAGAGAGAGGTGATTGGGCTCGTGGCGCAGATGGAGAATCATACGGGCGCAGTTGGAAACGCTTCAGTAATGTTAGGCCAATGTGTGACCTTCACTTCATGCGTGTCGGCAGAAAGCTCTCGCCCTGCCGATTCAAGCACGAATCGGCAGGTGCTAAACAATTAGAGCGAGAAGGTGCGGCAAATGGTTTCAGGCACCGTGTCGCGGAAGGTGACTGCGTCATGCAAGATGGGCGCATTCTTGAGGTCCACCAATGCCGGCGTTTCGCCCGTCAAGGCGGCGAGACCACCTGCGGCAGCGAATTCATCGGAGATGGTCTTGCCCGTGAGTGCGCGAAGCATCGTGACAGGGAACTTCCAAGGCGATGCCGTGGCGGCAATGACGGTGGGGCGTCCGGTCACGGGCAAATCGCGATTCACCTTCCAGCCGATCGCCGTGTGTGGGTCGGCGAGGTAGTGATAGTTGCGCCAAATGTCGGCGATGGCGGCTTCGGTTTCTTCTGGTGTAGCCCATCCCGAGGCGAACTTAGTCTTCAAGTCGTGCAAAGGATAACCCGAAAGGGCGAAGTGACCTTCGGCCTTCAGTTGGGATTCCCAAGTGCGCACTTCCACATCATTGCCCTTGGAGAGCAACCACAAGAGGCGTTCGACATTCGACGAGACGAGGATGTCCATCGAGGGCGAATTGGTAATGCGGAATTCACGGCGGGCATCGTAGCAGCCTGTGCGAACGAAGTCGCAGACGACACGGTTGGCATTGGAGGCAACGGTGAGACGTTCAATCGGGGCGCCGAGCTGCCAAGCGTAGTGCGTAGCGAGGATGTTGCCGAAGTTACCAGTGGGGACAACCACGTCAAAGGGACGACCCAAACGGCGTGCGCAGTCAAGGTAGTAGCAAATCTGCGGGAAGAGGCGACCGATATTAATGCTATTGGCCGAGGAGAGGAGGCAACCTGCGGCACGAGCACGATCAGCAAGTGCGGGGTCGGCAAAGGCGGCCTTCACGGCGGCCTGCGCGTCATCGAAGTTGCCCTCAATCGCACAAGCCGAGACATTTCCGCCGGGGCAGCAAACCATCTGGCGACGTTGAATCTCAGAGGTGCCGACTTTCGGGTAGAAGACGAGGACGGAGGTGCCAGGGATATCGGCGAAACCACGCATTGCGGCGCTACCAGTGTCGCCGCTCGTGGCGGTGAGGACGCAGACACGATTGATGCCAGCGGTCTGGGCGGCATAGCGCATCAAGTGTGGCAGAAGTGTGAGGGCGACATCCTTGAAGGCATAGGTCGGGCCGTGGAAGAGTTCAAGGAAGGAGAGATTGTCAAAGGTCTTGAGGGGGACAATCTCGGAATCGCGGAAGCGGGAGAGTGCTTGTGCGACGGCATCTTTGCGAACGGCTTCAGGGATGTCGTCAAAGAAGCGTTCAAGCAAGGCTTCCATTGTGGTCTTAAAATCTGCGCCTGCGGGTAACGGGGCGAGGGGTTGCGCGGGGATATAGAGGCCGCCATCGGGGGCGATACCATTGAGTAATGCTTGGGTGCCGGTAACTTTTGGGGCAAGTCCGCGCGTGGAGATGTAGTCCATTGATAACTCCTTAAGGTCAAATTAGCATATTCAGTATAGCAAATTTAAGGTAAATAAAGGGAAAAGAATGCGGTCTTCTTATGGGAAAAAGGCATTTTTTAGGCGTCTTGCGCAGGGCAAGTGAGCAAATCGGTAGCCAGTAAAATTTCATTGTCCGAGCCCACGACCACGAGGGAGGCGCCCGCTTCGAGGCGGGTGTCACGTCCAGGAGAGACGACTGGCGGTTTGCCAGGGATAGAAACCGAGATGACGGCGGCGCCTGTAATGCCGCGGAGATTGAGTTCGCCAAGGGTTTTACCGTCTGCGAGTGCAAAGCGCGGCACAACGATGGTTTCTGTGTGAACGGCGAGCACTTCACCAATGTTGACAGGGTCTTCGCGGGGGAGCGCGCCAACGTCAAAGGCGCGCGCAAGCTCTGCGTGAGAGATGCGGTAGTTGTGTTTGAAGCGTTTGGAGCAACACACCATTACGAGGGAGGCGCCATAGATGACGACGGCAAGGACCCAAATATTGCTAATGAAGGTGGAGCAGAGGAGGAATGCATAGCAGAGAAGCCCTGCCCAACCTGCCACCGTGAGCAAAAACCGCACGAGCGCGCGGACGTGTTGAATGCGTGCTGTGGAGCGAGAGAGTGCAGTCTCCATGATGTAGTCGGTGAGTTCGCGCCAAAGGTGTTGTGCAGTCCAAAAGCCTGGTGAAGTAATTAACATCGCTACTGCACTGCAAAGGAATCCGCTCCAGTGGATTTTGAAGCGGGCAGGTTGCCAATAGGTGTCGAGCGTGAGGAGGAAGTTGTGAACCGTGGGAATTTGTGCAACGAAGTAGACTGCACCAAAGAGGATGGCAATGATTGCCAAGCTAATGCCGATTTGGATGGCATAGGTGCGAATTTGCGCCACGCCAGAACGTCCACCTCCGTCTTGAGGACGGTTCATGTCGTAGAGTGCAGACTTATAGGCGAAGAAGAAGTTGCGAACTTTGGGGCCTGCGAAGCGAGAAGCGAGGGCGTAGAGTTTGTCGGAGTAGCGCAGCAGATAGGGGTTGGTCGCGGTGCAGAGGAGGGCGATGCCTGCGGCGATTTGGTAGAGGGGTTGGTCACTCATCTTACCTGCCATGGCGATACCTGCAATGATGAAGGAAAATTCTGCCACCTGGCCGAGGCTGATGCCGGTCTTGAAGGCGTCCTTGGGGTGCTCGCCGACGAGGGTACAGGCGAAAAAGCCGTTGGCGAGTTTGAGGAGAATCATGACAATTGTGATGAAGAGAATGATCCCAATATTCGCCAAGATGACGCGTGGGTCAAGCATAAGACCGACTGAAACGAAGAAGACGGAGGAGAAGAGGTCGGTGACAGGGCGTACGATGCGTTCGATACGCCGGCGCGCTTGCGCCTCGGCGACCACGGCACCCGCAAGGAAGGCACCCACCACAAGGGAGAGCCCCAGACCTTCTTGGGCTAAGCAGGAGACGCCGAAACAGAGGCCAAGGGCTGTCATCAAGACGATTTCATCGCCGAATCGACGCGAGACGTAGTTCATAAGGCGAGGCACTAAGAGAATGCCGAAGACGGTGACGCCCACAAGGAAGAGTGTTAATACGCCCATCTGCTTGCCGATAACGCTCGCAGTGCCCCAAAAGTCAATCGTACTTCCGTTTGCAGTGCCACCGCTGACGCCATTGAGAACAGCGATAAGGAGAATGGCAAGAACGTCTTCAATGAGTGCGATGGCGAAGGTGTTGTTGGCAAAGCGGTGTTGGGTCCAACCTAAGCTTTCAAAGGTTTTTGCGGCGATGGAGGTGGAGCTATCGCAGAGGATGAGGCCGAGTAAGAAGCATTCGAGATTGCCCCACCCTAAGAGTTTGCCCGTGACAAAGCCGCCCACAACCATAAAGGTGATATCCCAAATGGCAGGGAAGACAACGCGTCCACCGAGTTGGCGGACCTTTCTAAAGCTAAAGCCTAATCCGATGGAGAACATCAAGAACATCACACCGAAGTCAGAGAGCATTTGGATACTGGTGCTGTTCTGAATGAGCGCAGGCCCAAGGTGGGGACCAATGATGATGCCTGCGAGGATATAACCCACAGTGAGGGGCAGATTGAAGCGCGAAAAGAGGATGCCAACGCCCGCAGCGACTGCGATAGTAATGCTAAGATCAGCAAAGAAAGAAAACGTTTCTGCCATGGTAGTGTCCTTGTCAAAAGGAATATCCAAACACGACAATTGTCATTGTAACACAAAATGATGCGGATGAAATGTTAGAAGGCTATTAAAAGAGGGGTTTGAGTGGGATTTTTTAGCAAAGGAAGATGGCGTAAGCATAAACAAAAACGGGTAACCACGTGGTCACCCGTTTTTGTAGTTTAGTCCGTGTATGGAGATTTACTTCTCGGACTTCATCTGCGGGAAGAGAATCACGTCACGGATGCAGTCGGCGCCAGTCATGAACATCACGAGGCGGTCAATACCCAAGCCTAAGCCACCCGTGGGCGGCATGCCGTACTCAAGCGCTTCCACGAAGTCTTGGTCGGTGGGCTCAGCATCGGCTTCAACCTGGTTGGCGAAAGCGGCGCGCTGGGCTTCGGGGTCATTCTGTTCGGTGTAGCCAGGGCAGAGTTCCTTGCCCGCCACAACGAATTCAAAGACGTCCACGAGCGAGGGATCATCTGGGCATGCCTTAGCGAGTGGCACATACTGCTTAGGAATACGTGTCACAAAGGTGGGCTGACGGAGCGTGCCTTCAATCATCTTGTCATAAACTTCGTGGGAGAGAGTGACCATATCGGTGATTTCTTCCACAAGTTCCAGACCTGCAGCGGCGGCACGAGCACGAGCGGTTTCGTAGTCAAGTTCAAACCAATCTTCGCCCATCTTTTCCTTGATGAGGTCTTGCTGTGTGACTTCACGGTAGGGAGGTTCGAAGTTGATGATTTCGCCATTCTCGCCGTAGGGCACCTGACGCGTGCCGAGCACGGTGTCGCAAAGGTAGGGCAAAAGACCTTCAATGATGTTCTTCATGGAGGTGCGATCGCCATAGGCCTCATAGACTTCCAAGACGGTGAATTCGGGATTGTGCGTGCGGTCAATGCCTTCGTTGCGGAAGTCCTTGCCGAGTTCGAACACCTTGTCGAAGCCACCCACGATGAGACGCTTCAAGTAGAGTTCCGGGGCGATACGCAACACCATTTCGCGGTCAAGCGCATTGTGGTGCGTCACGAACGGCTTTGCCGCTGCGCCACCTGCTTGACCCTGCATGATCGGGGTTTCAACTTCAATGAAGCCCTTCGAGGTCAAGTAGTTGCGAATGCCAAGGATGATTTTGTGGCGCTTGTCGAAGCGTGCGCGACTTTCAGGATTGGACATCAAGTCGAGGTAGCGACGGCGATAGCGTTCTTCCGTATCTTGAAGACCATGCCACTTTTCCGGCGGTTGGCGGATTGCCTTGGAGAGCAACTGCCATTCTGCGACTTCAACCGTCTTTTCGCCCGCTTGTGTGGTGAAAAGGGTGCCATGTACGCCGATAAAGTCACCTAGGTCGAGGAGCTTAGCGGCATTGTAGGTGTCTTCCCCGAGCACATCACGCTTGAGCAACACCTGAAATGCATCCGTACCATCATTGAGGTGGATGAACATCAGCTTGCCCATGCGACGCTTCGTCATGATACGGCCAGCAACAGAGGCTGCCTTCCCCTCTTCAAAGCCTGCGCGCACTTCTGCGAGATTGCCAGTGCGCGGAAAGGCCTTGCCGTAGGGAGCATAGCCGAGTTCGGCGAGCTTACGACGATTTTCAATGCGTTGTGCGCGGTATTGGTCGGGTGTTTGTTCCTGAGCCATGGAGCGCTCCTTACTTGGAAAGGTAATCGTTGATGAGCGTTGTCAGATTTGCAACGGTGAAGCCGAAGTGTTCTGCAAGCTTGTTTGCAGGGCCGGAAGCGCCGAAGCCACCCATTGTGAGGGTGGTGCCAGCATCGCCGATGTAGCGTTCCCAACCGAAGGGCGAAGCTGCTTCCACTGCAATGCGCTTCTTGACCGAAGGCGGCAAAACGCGTGCGCGGTAAGCCTTGCTTTGGGCATCAAAGAGTTCCCAGCTCGGCATGGAGACCACGCGAAGGTTGCGCGGGTCGGCCTGTGCCGCTTCAAGGGCGAGGGAGACTTCAGAACCCGATGCGATGAGAATAGCGTCAGGCGTGGTTTCGGGGTCGCGCTGCCAGAGAATGTAAGCGCCCTTGGCGGTGTTGTCTGCAGAGGGATAAACCGTGCGGTCAATCACAGGGAGGTTCTGGCGGGAGAGGAGGAGGGCGGTGGGGCCGAGCTTGCGGCTGAGCGCAATTTCCCATGCCACGGCGGTTTCGGTAGCATCTGCCGGACGCAAAATGCACATGTTGGGCATCGCGCGCATCGCGGGGAGCTGTTCAATCGGTTCGTGGGTCGGACCGTCTTCGCCAACGTAGAAGCTGTCATGCGTGAGTACGTAGATGACCGGCAGACCCATCAAAGCGGCCACGCGCATCACCGGACGGCAGTAGTCGCAGAAAACGAAGAAGGTGCCGCCGAAGGTGCGCAAGCCACCATGGACGGTAATGCCGTTCATAATAGCCGCCATGCCCTGTTCACGGACGCCGAAACGGAAGTTGCGACCAGAGAAATCGCCCTTCGCGATATCGCCAAAGCCATTAAGATAGGTCATGTTGGACGGGGCGAGGTCAGCACTACCGCCAACGAGCCACGGCACCACGGGAGCGAGAGCATTGAGCACCTTGCCCGAAGCCACGCGGGTGGAAATCGGCTTGCCATCCCATTCAGGCAAGTGGTCATCGAGATCTTCAGGAAGCGCATTCTTGAGGCAAGTTTCCCAAGAAGCCTTGAGCGTTGCATCGGCAGCGAAAATAGCCTTTGCCTTGCGCTTCCAAGCATTGCGGACGCGCTTCATGCGTGCTGCACGTGCAGCAAAGAGATTGCTGACTGCTTCAGGAATGACGAAAGATTCATCGGGATTGAAGCCAAGCGCCTGCTTGGTAAGACGCAATTCATCTGCGCCGAGCGGTGCGCCGTGGCAAGAAGCCGAGTCGGCCTTGTTCGGCGAACCCTTACCGATGGTCGTGTTGCAAATGACGAGAACAGGCTTGTCTTCGGACTTGGTAGCCTTGCGGAGTGCGCGGTCAATCGAAGTGAAATCGTGGCCATCGCAGACGTAGACACGCCAACCATATCCCTCAAAACGCTTCTTCGTATCGTCAGACATCGTGATATCCACGCGACCTTCAATAGAAATGCGGTTGGAGTCATAGAGCATGATGAGCTTGTTCAGGCCGAGGTTACCTGCCATCGAGCAAGCTTCGTGGGAGATACCTTCTTCAAGGTCACCATCGCCACAAGTGACCCACATGCGGTGGTCCACCAAGGTCTGCTCTGCGGTATTGAAGCGTGCGGCCATCATTCGTTCTGCGATTGCCATGCCTACTGCATTGGCAATACCCTGACCGAGGGGGCCCGTGGTCGTTTCAACGCCCGGCACCATGCCATATTCCGGGTGACCCGGGGTGCGGCTGCCCAACTGGCGAAACTGCTTCAAGTCATCCAACGACAATTTGTGGCCAGAAAGGTGCAACAAAGCATAGAGCAGAGAAGAGCCGTGTCCGCCCGACATTACAAAGCGATCGCGATCTGCCCATGCAGGATCCGCGCCGCAAATCTTCAAGTGGCGCAACCACAAAACGGCAGCAACATCAGCCAAGCCCATTGCCACGCCCGGGTGACCCGAGTTGGCGGTCTGCACTTCATCAGCGGCAAGGCAACGCAACGTATTCGCTGCCAAAAGCATCTCGTTTGTGTCAAGTTTGCTCATGTAAATAAAACCTCTATTTAGGCAAAAATCAAGCGAATACTATATCAAAAAACCGCAAAAATGACAATGCCATCAAAATAATAGTATTTCTCAAAGTAGATGCACTTTAGTGGGTAAAAGTGCATTTTAGATGCCAAATGGCAAAAGGCATTTACTCTGCCAAAAAAAAGCTCCTTTATGTACAGCCTTTGGGGAGTGTTCTCTTCTTGGCAGAATAAATGCCCTTTTTGGCAGAGTAATCGTTTCATATTGGTACAGTAACTGCACTTTTTGGCAAGCTAACTGCTTTTTTTGGCAA
>JAEIGA010009208.1_pt1 | contig 14935 bp, 18 predicted proteins | sample 9270691 | NCBI WGS metagenome assembly JAEIGA01 (sample SAMN17057246, study PRJNA624740) | gut metagenome | biome: biome; isolation source: fecal sample | host: Bos grunniens | place: China: Xizang | collected 2019
CACTAATGATGTTACATTTAAACCGAGATCGAGCGTTTTGACCGGAGCATTAACAAACCCATTAAATGACCAACTTGTGAAAGCCGGAAGAACTATGACTAACGCAGAACTCCCTGTGAAAATGTTGTCAGCCGCATTTAATTTTGTTTTCACATTCGGTAGATTGATTGACAAAAGTTGAGTACAACCATTAAACGGTCGTGCGCCGTCTATTCTGTCGGCATTTGGGATACTGATACTGGTGAGATTGCTACAACCGTTAAATAAATAAGCGTTAATCTTTGTTAAGTTTGGAAGACTAATAGAAGTGAGGTTTTTGCACGAAGCAAACGCATAACTACCGGCACTTGTCAAATTACTCGAAAAGGATGTCATTTGTGTTCTTCCGGCCATTGCATACGCTCCGATTGATGTGATGCTATCGTTTAAAACGACCGAGCCATTTGGAGCCCCTTGTGCTATCTCGTCCGCCGTATAACCGCCACCACCACCGCCATATCCGGCAACAAGCGTAGCCACCGCACTCGATAAGTCCGTGTCACTTGCCCCGGTTGTTTCATTTGCGTATGTAGTGAGGGCGTTGATTGCATCTGTCAATGGTGTTGTAGTTGGCATAAACTAAACCCCCAAAGCGGTCAAGGCTGAAGAGTAATCAGCATAAACGGATTCTAGATGCTGTTTGTCTGTCGAGGACATGAGACCGCTTGACGAGGTCGTAGCGTTAGAAATCACCACCGCCCCGGTCTGTCCGTTCACGCTTTGTACTGGTGCGGAAGTAATAAAACCGCTATCGTTTGTTAGGTCGCTTGTTTTAGTCGGTACGTTGATCGTGACCGCTCCGCTTGAGCCGTTGACGGTCGAAACGTAAGTCGTGGTGTTTGGTAATGCCCCAACATCCGAAGCGGCTAAAGTCACGTTCCCGGTCTTGTTGTTTACTTTGGTGACTGGTGCGGTATAGGTGACCGCCCCGGTGTTTCCGTTGAAGGATGTTACAGCGTTTGTTAGGAATCCGCTATCGTTTGTGAGGTCGGAAGTATTGTGCGGAATCTGTGAAATAATCGTCTGCATCCCGGTATTGAAGCCGACCCCATCCGGGAAGAAGATAACACCGCCGTCATAATAAAGGTTTACTCCCGATATACCTTGAACGGCTGTTTTTTCATAATTAACGATTGTTTTCTGTACTCCGTTTACTACGATCTTGAGAGGTGTGGTGAAGTCGCTGTCATTTACAAGGTCGCTCGTTTTTGTTGGGATGACTGTAGTATCCGGGAGAGCATCGACATCACTCGCCGTTAAAGTCACTTCGCCAGTCATTCCGTTTACAGACATGACCCCGGCTTCACCGATGATCTCTTCTACTTGAGCGATAAACTGTGCGTACTGATCCGGTGTGGGTTCGATTGAATTGACACCGCCTTGAAGCGTTGCGGTCTGCCTAATGATCGTTCTTGTTTCTGTTCGCTGTACTTGTCCGCTTGTGTTCGTGCCTACAATGGCGATTTTTACTTCGCCCGGTCTCTTTAGGGCTTCCCACGGAACTATACAAGTATCATCGTATATACTCGCTACATAGTTTTTAGTTACGTTTCCGCTGAAGATAGCTTGACGAGCCGGGAAGTCAGCCCATGTCTCGTCAAAAGTGAAGTCGCATGAAATGATATCAACAGTTCCATTCACGCTCATTATTGACGGTACGGAGAGACATTGTTCCGTTACTGTAATATTAACAATATAATTCATAATCCCCCCTACTTTTCTATGATGTAGTCTTTGACTTCTTTATAGAGCTTCTCCATGTCTACGGTATGATTCCCGGTTACTTCATGTTGTAATAGTTCAATAACAACACGAAGAGTCATCTTGTTATCTTTTTCCATCTGTTCAAGCCGTTTCGTTATCCTCTCTTCTAGATCCGTAGTAGGCTTTTTGTACTTCGCATAGAGGAAGTCTAGCCCTTTAATTAGAGCGACAATGAACACAACAAGGGCGGCCACTTGACCGAGTGTAACTGCTTCAATTTCCATATTTCCCGGTCTCCTTTTCATACCGCATTAGTAAGTCACTATATTTTTGTGACAAAATGTCATAAGCGTTCAATAAAGCCGTGTATCGCTGTTCTAAAGAGATGTTAGATGTCGGCTGATAAGTAACTGTCCATCCGTCTTTATCATTGAGAGCGATCCAACAATTATTATCGATTTTCGCCCATGTATAGTCGTCCTTTTTCGTGTCTAAAATCGTGTATAGACCTTTCGGACAAAACCGCCCGGAATATGCTTTTCCGTTATCGTCTCTCACGTTCAGCATATCGGCTTTAACTTGTACTTGGAGAAGGTCTGTGTTTCGTGTAGTCCTCTTGTCATTTACGGCATTGTAACAACAGCCGATATAAGGATATCCGACCCCGGCGGTGACTACACCCTTTTTAACGGTATACTCTTTTACTTCAAAGTATTTACCGCCGAAATTAGACTGACAGACCTTCACCCAAGCCCCATCTTTTCCGACATCTTTGGTGTCGAGAACATAGGCAACGTGCCCGTCACCTTTATTCGCTCCCCATACACAAACACCGCCGATCTTCGGTTCGATTCCTTTTTTACCAACCCAAAGGGAATACCAGTTTTTAGCAACCGGGAACGCTCCGGGGTTAGAATACAAACCGCCGAAAAGCTGAAACGCAGAAGGTTTCTCGCTCTGTTCATAAATCTCTCCTACGCAGAAACACGTACAATTAGCGAGACCGTTTACAGTCTTCGCCCCCTTGTTCCAATTTCTGTCATACCAGTATTTAGAACCCATCATCCCGGTCGAGTTTAAACGCTCTAAAAACATCGCTATACCTCGTTTTCTTCTTGGATAGATAAATAGTAGTTTTTAGAGGAAATCTGCAACAATGCCCCTAAAAATGCGTCTAGGGCGGTAATTGTGCCGACAATCTGTTCGCAATACGGAATATTGCCCCATACGTTGCCGAGGGCATAAATAAACGTGCCTAAACTCGGTAAAAATATAAGAGCGATCCATTTCCATCGGTCATATTGTGCGTTCGTAAGTTTCATATTTCCCCCTTCTAACTCCATGAGTTTTTGAATACTACAATGCCGAACCTCATATCGCCATCGTAGGCGACTCCCTCTTTCCAACACTCAATCAATACCCCACTAGATCCGGATTGATCGTAATTGTATTTCATATTCACATCCGTTCTATATTGTGGAGTTAATAAGATTACTGGCGGTTTCTCTGTCAAACCTAAATCCGCTAAAGGGATAGTGACTTGACCACTTGCGAAGGTTCTTACGATGGTATTAACGTAAGTGATGCCGAGAGTTTCCTTGACTCTATGTGTGAAACCTTGCGTTAATCTCTGCCCGGTAATTAGCCCGGCTGATGTCCCGGCTAAAGCTTCGATATTCGCTTGAGAGATAGCCGAGTACGTTGTGTTTAGCCAACCATTTATTACCCAGTAAGTCCCATCATAAATCAAGATGACCACCGAACCGGCATTCCATGAGGAAGCCGCCGAGGTGCTTGGTGCTGTTGTTCCGTAACGTTTTATCGCTATGGCTGTACCGCCGTTGATAGATAAAGTTGGGTTGGCTTTTCCGTTTGCGTAAGTGAATCTAATAGCGATTTGATCCCCGACCTGTGGTGTTCCGTAGCCGTCTAAAGTAATGTCCTTTTGTGCTGTGGCGGCCGCCGTTGTGCAAGTTGCATACCAGTTATTAGGAAGACTCACGCTTGAAGAAGACATCGAAGAGATCGTCTGCGAGAGTGTCTCTTTTAGATCTCCAACAGTTAAAACGTTATACACTTCACTCAATACGTTGTAATCAGTCGCTACAATCCTCGAAGAGTAATTCACGTTATACATCGTATTGATGACTTGAACTGTATCGCCTAACTGAATTGTATTTACTTGAGCGTTCTCTAAATCGAATTGATCGAAGGAACACTCCAACGTGACAGATGGAAGACCCTTTGTATTGATCCAGTTTAACGCATACGCTTCTAATTCCGCTTTGGTTGGCATTTCCTCGAACTTCTCCGTGAAGTCGACTGTTACGGTCTTTTTGTATGGATATAAGTCTGCGTATTGGCTGTATTGAACATCGCCAGTCACGTTTGCGATTCCCTTATCGCTACACCAGTACGGCAAAACCCCAGTAGCCGAGCCGTCCCACGAAAAGCCCTCGTCTTGTCTAAAATCGGTCATGTTTCTTCCGTACATGACTTTCGTGTTGGTCTCTCTTCCTCTGTGCTGTAATAGAGATATAGAGAAGTTATCGTACTTGTATTCACCGCCGTAGATGTCTAATAAAGACCCTTCGACACCGCCCATCAAGTCACGTAAAGACCGAGGGAAGACCATTGAAAGACCAACAGACGAAGTCTTGTCCGTGCTGAATGTAAAAGGACATGACTCTGCGTATGTTGTCGAGGTGTTTAAAGAATTGATAACAGAAGCGAGTGTAGGTGTTGCGAACGCTTTAACCGGGATAAGTTTCGTTCTGTACTGGGAAACGTGTGTCGCATATACAGTCACTTCTCCGTTTATCACTTTAGAAATCGACTCAATGACGAAAGCTTGTAAAGGGTCGGTCATGTTCGGTTTGGCTGTTATAATATTCCCAATCTGCACGAACTCAAAGTGAGGATCAGTCACAAGCAAAGTCAAGTTCAATTCATAAGCACCGTTTAACTCTTCGTAAACGTTGCATGAGGTCACTTGAGTCAATGCCCCATAACCCAAAGAATCGAAGCTCGTTGCGTTACTAGGAAAAACGGAAGGGATCATAACTTCCACCACCTCGGTTCAACCGAAGATTCGAGAATGTGGATGTAACCATCAGCCCAAATGTTTTGTACTGAAATAGTGTCACAAACTCCGTCAGCACTTCCCTCGATGTTCACAATGTTACTCACATTGAGAGGGGCGAGACCACTTTTTACAGCGTGACACTCTAACAAGTTCAAGTCGAACTCTAAATCGACCCTCAAAGCCCCATCCACCTCATAATAATAATCATTCCACGCTCCGGCACTATTATTAATAGTTAAGAGCAATGAGCCGACCTTTTCGTTATTAAGAAGTTTTGTGACAACAAGATAAGATGGCAATGTACCAACGTTCGCCGTGTTTTCCATCGTGACTTTGACTGTGTCAACGGAAACCCCGGTCGCATTGCTATTCGTGATGTCTACTTTTCCACTATTAAGGCTTAATGTCTGCTGACTTGATCCGGTGTAAGAATACACAAGGTTTCCGCTGTCTCTATAGCCGAAAATCAACCAACAGTTTTCCGTTGCTGTTACTGACTGGCTTGTGATACTAGTGTTATTGGTGTATAAAACCGACTTCGTCTTCGTGTATGGGTCATAGTACGCATCAACGAGGGCGAAGAAGTCAGCCCCACCGCTCCATGAAGCATTGAAATTCGCTTTTGTTCCGCTTGACATCCTCAACCCATAGAAGAGCATATCTTCCGGGATCTGTGAAGGTGTGAGAAGCTCTAACATTGTAGCGATCTTCTTGTTAGTTCTCGGCAAGAGGAATAATTGCGAGTAATACGTTTCTATCGTGGTCTCTTGCGTGGTCTTAAAAAACTTTTGAGGTTTGCAAGAAAAGAAAAGTGAGAACTGGACAGAAAGAACCCCACTCGCATCGAATGGGGCGACCTCGATTTCTTGGGCTAAATACCCTTCTTGATAGGTGTCCGGGTCGTAGTCGCTTTCGATTCTTACATATCCCGGGTGACTGTACAAGAGCCGTTTTAAGCCGTTTAAATTCGACAAAACGTTCGTATTGATATAACAGTCGAACTTCCGCAAAACGTTGTTTAAACGCTGATTATAAGCGATTAGAGAGCCATTTCGAGCCGGGACGGAATATTCTGTGAAATCAAACGAAGGTGAATTCAAAAAAGTGTCGGAACTGATGTACACTCCGTAGGTGCTTGACCCTACACCATTGATATAAAATTGCTTCATATTACCACCTATTATTCTGTCTCTGTAGTTTCGTTGTTAAACGATCTATAACAAGGTCGGCGAGTTCGTTGGCTGATACGTTGCCACCATTCACAGTCATATTCACAGTCATACCGCCCCCGGTCGCTGATTGAATCATCTTCATAAGAGAATTCGTTCCGACTACCACTTCGCTCCCGGCTTCACCGCCACCAAGTAATTTTCCGTTGTTGTAACCGAAAATCGTTGGTGAATTAAGGATCATGCCATCTTCCATCGCTTTTTTATACCACTCGACACCGATTTTAGGAAGCTTGATTCCGTCTTTTAGAGACATGGAGAAACTTCCGCTTACTGTGAAGTGAGGGAGTTTGATAGCGTTTTTAATGTTCTCGAACGCTGTTTTGATACTCTCCCAAAGTTGAGAAGCTTTCTCTTTGATTGTGTCCCAGTTTTGATATAAGGCGACCCCGGCCGCTACTAGCCCGGCGATGGCAACCACTACCAACCCAATAGGCGAGGTCATATAACCTAATGCCGTGGATAGCCCATTCGCTACAGTAGTTATTCCGCTAATAAGTGAAGCGACTGGCGAAATAGCCGCCACCAACCCGGCGACTGTGAGAATGAGCGTTTGTGTCTTGCCGTCCAAATTGGCGAACCAAGTAACCATCTTCGTCACCCAGTCGACAACCTTTTCGATAGCCGGGACAAGGGTTTCGGCTAACGAAGCTCCCATCTGTAACATGGCGGCGGTTGTTCGTGCTTTCATGGTGTCAATGGCATCGTTAAACTGATTGGCTGCGTTTACATCGTCTTGACTCAATACTAAACCGAGGTTTTCTGCTTCATCCCCTAATTCTTTTAAGGCTTGACCGCCATCGTCAACAATCCCGGATAATTCAGCCGCACTTTTGCCGAATATCGACATAGCGAGAGCATCCCTCTCTGTTTCGTTAGACACTTTGGAGAGGGCTTCAAGGGTTTCGTACCAAACTTCATTAGAGTCACGCAGATTTCCATTTGAATCTCTTACGGCAACACCTAAAGTCTCAAAAGCTTTGTTCCCGGAATTCATCCCGGAAGTAAGTTTCTTCATAGATCCGGTCATCGCATCCATAGAGACATCGATGAGGTCGGATGCGTACTTCATTTTTTGAAGTTCTTCAACTGTGAACCCGGTTTGTTTTGCTAGAGTGTTTAAATCATCGGCCGCCGTGGCTGATGCTACAGCGTTCCCAATCAAGGCCGCCCCAAACCCGGCGGCGGCTGTCGAGATTCCTTTTGTTTTCTCTGCGAGGTTTTTTGATGCCTTGCCGATATCGTCAAGCGAAATCCCGGTCTCTTTTAACTGTTTTTGATAACTCTTTAAGGAAGATTCAGTCGCTACGATCTCACGTTCAAGGGCTTTCTGCTGTTCGATCGTTTTTTCAGTCTGTTCCCCGGCTTTTAATTGTGCGAGGGCTTCTTTTTCCTTTTGTAGTTTTGTATTAGTATCTTCTATCGCTTTACTTAATAACTCGTTCTTTTGTGCTAAAAGTTCCGTGTTTTTAGGGTCAAGTTTAAGAAGTTTATTTACATCTTTTAACTGATTTTGTGTGTTTTTTAGACTCTTGTCGACATCTTTTAGAGAGTCTTCAAGCCCGGTCACATCGCCGTTTAATTCAATCGTGATGCCTTTAATTCGCTGTGATGCCATAAGTCTCCCTTCTAAAATCTGTCAAAATCGCTTTGATCGGCGATTTCCTTCCAATCATAAGAGTCATTACTTTTTTCGGTAAACATATCGTTCACCATACCGACAGTTAAATAGTCGAGGTCAGTCATTGATAGACCGACCTCGGCACATCTAACAAGAAAAAGAGCGGTCGTCAGCTTCCGCTCTGTTGCCCTACTTTTTTTTTAGGGCTTTCGAGGGTTTGAACGTTTAAACCCCATAACTCAATAATCTTCGGCAAGACAACATAAATCGACATGAACTCAAAAGAGTCTAACCAATCGTCAGGATCGTCCGGGATAGTTGGGTCGCCTTGCTTCGCCATAATGTAAGCGATATTCTCAAAGACTTGTAAATCATCAGCACCCAACTTCCCCTCGTTGGCTCTCGGAACTAAATTGTTGATATCCACGAATAGATCCCGGTTGAATCTCTCACGATATCTTCTTGTAGTTGAAGCCGTAGCTTTGAACTTGACTTCTTTTCCGTCAATCTCGATCAATTTTTCCATACGTTTTCCCCCTTTCGTTTACGCTGTCGGCTCTTGAACAGTAGTGAACCAAGCACCGTAAGACTGTGTCGCACTAGCCGGACATCTGCTCTTGACTACTTTATCGTTGATTCTCGGTAAAGCGGTAATAGTGATGGTCTCGGTCTGCACTTCGACATTCTCTTCGACTGTTGCCCCATTTACGGAAGGACGAGAAGCGACACAACGATAGAAGCAATGTCTTGTAGCACTTTCGTCACCCTCGAACTGGAATAAGAGAGCGAATTCGACAGTCGGAACACCGCTTTTTTCTACATAGAAACCTTTCGTGTCTAATACTTCACCAAGTACATCGACACGGAAGGAATCCGGGATCAACGCACTTTCGAAGTCGCCTTCATACCCGTTGTTATTGTTCGTCTTAAAATACGCAACATTGTCAGCGTAGAAGGTTGTCCCGCCGCTCTGTTCACTTAAAGAGAGATTGACAGCCCCCGGCCATGCTACAGGTGTCCCATACGTTAAGACACCGCCAGTCTCTGTAGCGATTGCGTAATAAACTTTTTCAAGACCGTATTTAACTTTATTCGCCATTTAGTTCTCCTTTACTAATTGAAATTCGTATAAGACTTCGTACATCTGCTCACTCTCAAGATAACTCTCTGTCTTGCTGTAATAGATGCCGTTGGCGGCCAATACGGTCTCGACCGTTGCTTCGGTGTCGAAGTCTTTTTCTTGAGTGTATAACTCAACGTTTACATTTAGGATCGGCACATAGTTTTTGTTATCTGCCGAGAAATCATCATTTGAAGGGTAATAAAAAACGATATACGGAAGGTTTGGGGCTTGTCCTATCGGAAAGGAATAATAAGTGTATGGGAGACCGATGGAAGCGATCATCTCTGCGATTTCTCTATATGTCATTTGCTTAACCTATCTAACATTCTGTCTATTACTTCGGTTTCTGCCCATTCGTTGACCGGGGCGATGTGTTCATAGGCTTTCGTCCTTCCCCCATTCGCTGTCGCATGACCGAACTCCAACAAGTGAGTTAGTTGATAGTTTTTCTTATTGTAGACAACAGCCCCAACCATCAATCTCTTTTTTTCACTTTTCCAAGTCCAGTCTTTTTGATAATCTCCCGTGCGCGTCTTAAATGGCATAGGAGACGTTTTTAGCTTGTTTGCTGACTCTTTAGCGACTTCATTGATAGATTCTTCAAGAGCTTCATAAACATCGTCTCCGTACTTTCTAATGAGGTCGGCGGTATAAGAAGAGAAGTTCGAGACCCCTACTCTTTTACTCATTGCCCTTTTTCCGTTCGAGATAAAGTTCTATCTCGTCACCATCTACATAGGTGCGATATACTGTGAATCTGTTCCCATCGATCTCGACTATTTTTTCGTCATCGTAATCATAAAGGAATATCTTCACCCTCTTCTCCGGGTTTAAGCCGTTCCGACCGCCCTCGAACCATTCCGAAGCACTAACCGAAGTAATGTCGCAGAAAACTTCCGTTTCTGTCTCATTCTTTCTCATCACACCATAGACATCGTTTATGAATGTCTCTTTGATGAGTTTACAAACGTGACTCCTCATACGAAATTCGTGTACCCGGCCGCCATGGACATCTGTGCCTTTTGCTCGTCATAAGATGACTTCAGTCTGTCATATTCTGCCGTGTCGACATCGCCGAAGTTGGCTCGGCAATAGGTGACAATGGCTCGAATAATGAGCGGATCTGTTTGGTCATCCTCGACAATCCCGGCGATACCCATATCCAACATACTCGCATCGATAAGGTCTTGTATTTCGTTATCGAATGCGGTTGTTGTGATCCGTAAAGCCGTTTTTACCCTTTCCAATATCGCCATAGTTTACCCCCTAAAAGGGGAGTAAGTTACTCCCCTTTCTTCTTCTTGGTCTTCGTGACCTTTTTCGGCTCTTCCTTCTTGACTTCTGCTTCCGCATTGCCTAAAGAAATAAGCCGTTTCGCTTCCTCGTCTGTTACCTCAATAACAAAGTCTTTCGGTAACTTGACGAGGGTGTCTCGATTAAGTTTGATTAACATTACTCAGTAGAAATAAGCGCCGTGAAGTAATGATAGCCAACAATACCGACAGCGGCCGGAAGACGACCGAGAATACGGACGATGTCGCTCGTCATTAAAGTGTGATCGTCCTTCTTGAACTGGATTTCTTCGCCGTTCGGTAAGTTCTCCATGTAGCCACGCAGATCACCGACAATAGCAACACTCGAAGCCGGGACAGTAGAAGGGAAGTCACGAATAATAACTCTCATTCCGTCAAAAATGTCGATAGGATACTGTGCTCCTAACTGTAACGCTCTATACTTCGCATAGTCAGTCGGTCTAATGACTACAACGAGGTCACGTGCATCGGAGCTTAAATTCGCTTTTGCGTTGATGAAGTCGGCGACTGTTCCGGCTGCTGGTACGCTTGTGGAACTGACCATCTCGCCACTCCTAGCGGTGCTCGTGATAAATTTATTTTCTCTCGCTTTCATGATTCCTCTAGCGATTTCGTTGTAGATATATTCGAGGTATGAGCGAGAGTCCATCAGTTCAACGTCTAACGCTTCGTCTGTGATACCGACCCACTTTTTATAAGTGATCGGGTTCAGCATTACGTTTACGATTTCGAGGTCTTCTTCTTCAACTTCTCCGTTACCCTCTTCGTGAATAGCAGCGGCCGGGGCTTCAATTTCGACCGGAACTTTGACGACCCCTTTCGCCCTCATCTTGCGGAAGCCGTCAACGAGATCGCTTCTTAATTCTTTTTCGAGGATGTCGGCGACAAACTGTGGAACTGGTAACGTTCCATCGTCTGCGTTTTCCGTCATAAGGGTTCTGCATTCTCTGTCATCACCAGTCTTGATGTAATTTGCGTATGCATCGATATACGCTTTAGAATTTCTTAATTCTTCCATGTTAGTTTCCTTTCTAATTTCTTCGACCGGGGTTTCGATTCTCTCTACTTCCTCAATCATCTTTTTTCTCTCTTCGGCTTCACGTTCGATCTCTGCTTTTCTTTCTTCAAGCTTCTCGACTTCAGCCGTGAGAGTTTCGACATCACCGCCGTTCTTGAGTTCTTCTGCGATCTCTAAAGAACGCTTCTCGATGTCATCGGACATCATGTCTTTAATTTCCATGATTCTCTCCTTTCAATGCGTTTAATCGGTTCATAAGAGACTCCCTCTTTTCTCTCTCGATTCTTTCTTCTTCTTCAACACGAAGTCGCTCCGCTTCAATCTCTGCGATCACTCCGTCACAATGATTTCGTGCTGTGATTTCAGTAAAGTTGTTCTGCGGCATAGAGACCGCCGAAACATCAAAGAGCTTACCGATCTTTCGAATAGTCCTCAAGAAGTTGCCGTCTTGAGTCCGTTCGATATTGTCATCGGCTACGATAAAGCCGAAAGACATCTTATTTGTGTATCCGCCTTTGATTTCTTCATAAAGGTTTCTACCAATTTCCGTACCGCCGAGGTTGGCTCTTACTTTCAAGCCGTGGTCATCTTCGGACAATTCCATCGTTCCGTTACTCAAACGTGCGAAGACTCGCCCTTCGTGGTCGTACTGAAAGATTACATCGCTCATATCTGCTTCCTTGAACGCATCCCGGTCGATCATTTCCCGGACTTCTTGTCCGTCTTTTGTGTAGTAGAGATGATACGGCTCGTTGAAGGTTGTTGCGTAGCCCTCGACAATCATTTCCAATTCGTCAGCAGACAACACCAAATCCCGGTATTCTCTGCCGTTCTCAATTTTCTTCTGTAGTGACATTTTCTTCCCCCATTTCGATTGTTTCGACTGGCTTGTATTCGCCCCGGATGTAAGCAACATCGCCGCCCTCTATCGGCGAATAGTTGAAGAGTTCTCTTATTTCGTTGATAGTCAAGACACCTCTGTCTCCGAGGTCTCGTGCGACTGTGACTTTGGCGGTCTGTGACATATACTGAAGTCTGTTTGCATTAACGTACACATGATTGCCGAAGCTTCGTTCGGTATCGGTGTAGATCGCTTTTGACATCGCTTCGGATAAGGCAATGGCGAACGGCTCAATGGCTGAATCAAAGAAAGCGTCTAACTCGTCACTATTGGCACTCCCTTGCATTACCTTTTCATTGACACCGAAATACTCGAAGACATTGTCTTTAATCATCGTCATTTGATTTGAATCGACTGTGTAAGGTGTCGACTGAATCTGCTTGATGTCTTTGTAAGTATTAGGGAATAACAACAGACCGCCATTTTCCCCGGAGAGGTTCTCTTTAGAAAATCTCTGTCTCTCTTGGGCGAGGTCTTCGGCTTTCGTGAAGTTTGATACTGAAGCCATGAAACGATAAGAAGCCGAGTTCTTCACGGCTTCTTTTATGCCTTGATCTTGTACGGCGATCAAATCCATAGTTGGCTTTAAAGCGTGATTATCATCGCCATAAAAATCACTTTCGAACTGATGTTTACATAAGAACGCACAGCGGTCGAACTCCACAGCCCCACGCTGTCCGTTTCTAAAGTCATATTTCAGCCATAACGTTCCACGCTTGTCCTCTACTAACTTCACTTTGTCCGGGAGAACTGGAAAATAGCCGATTGTTTCGTATTTGGAGTTTTGAACCGGGACGATAAATAAATTATTCGTACAGTCGAGAATCGTTGAACACCTCGCCAAAAACTGTGGGTATGTCTGCCACGGATTCGGTGCGTGTTTCATTTTCGCTTTTAGTGACGGCTGTGCCGATCCTTGGAGCTCCACTTTTAATTTCGAAATGTGTCTCGCTTTGGCTTCAATAGCCGCACGAACGAGGGAGACTTCGTAGAGTTTACCGCTATGTGAATAGAATACCGGCTCGTAAGCTGTGAGGAATTTAAAACCTTGTGTTTCATATACTGGCTCTTCCCCTTTTTTCATGAGCCAATCAATTAAACCCATTAATTACTCCTTTCGTTCTTGAGTTGGATGCCGATTTCATCGTGATATTTCTCACGCATACAAAGGGCATCTAAAAAGGCGGCCATGCCGTCAATGTGTGATCTCTGCTCAATCTTTATCAGTTTGACCCTTTCGGTTTCCGCATCCATTTTCAAAGCAGAGTTTAGGAAGTGTATTTTTAATAAATCATTGTCGCCAATTTTGATTTTCCCATCCTTCATCAAACCTTCAGCCGACCGAATGACCGGGGTTAGGTTTGTCCCTTGGAAAACATCGTCCGTTTGTGCTCCGTACTCGTTCATGTCTTGGATAAGATATTGACTTGAGTATCTGTCATATCCGACTTTTAGAGGATAGATCCGGTAATTTTCAATCAGTTCTCTAAACCAGTTAAATACATCGTGGTAGTCGATGAAATTGTCCCCGGACTCATACAAGAACCCTCTTTGAATGTAAGTTCTATACGGAATACCCTCTCTTGCTGTCATCTCATCGACTTTTTCCCTCGGCATATAGAAACGTGCGAACGTGTATATAATGCCGTCTCTCTCAATGAGACATACCGCACAAGTGAGGTCTGTTGTTCTTGATAGGTCAATCCCCATTACAGCGTAAGAGTCTCTAAAGTCATCAAGGCTCAAAGGCTCACACACGCATTTTAAGACCGTTTGAGAGTCCAACCACGCAAGTGAAGAGGATTGCTTTACGTTAGCGTATTTCGTCAAAAATTCGGCTTTTTTTGAGAGAGACTGTTCCGCTATTGCGATTTCTTCGATAAGGTAATCGACACTTACAGAAACACCCAAATTAGGGTTGCTTTTTTGGAGTTCGTTTATGTCGTTCCACTTCTCAATATCGTCAATTTGATAAATAACCGGGAGAAGTTTCTTCTCTTTGGACTCACCCAGTAAAAAGCGTGTGGAACGCTTCAGCAATTCATCATATATTCCGTCATTGATGTACCCGGATGTAGATATAGATAACATGATAGGTTCATCCCTCGACCCCATCCCGGATTTCATGACTTCATACTGTTTGAGACCTTGAGCCGCATCCCACGAAGCCACCTCATCACAAATACAGATAGAAGGATTGAAGCCATCGGATTTTTTAGCGGAAAAAGCTATCTTCTTAACTGTGGAATTGTTCGCCGGGATGAATAAATCTGTTTGACGGTGTTTCTCCATCGTCTCATCGTCTTCGTTGATTCTTCGCCCGTGCGGATCTCTAGCGAGGGTCAATTCCTTTTTGGCTTTCCATTCCGGGTCAAGTGTTGTCATCGTCCATATATTTTGATAAACGATGTCTGCTTGGTCTAACTTTGGGGCAATGTTAAACACCTTCGTTCCATACCCCTCGTTTACCCAAATATATCTAGCAATGGAAGAAGCAAGAAGAGACTTTCCGTTCTTCCGTGCCATCACTAAAAAGATTTCCCTAAACTGTCTCAAACCCTTTTCGTCAACGATAGCGAAGATCAAAGACAATAAGGCTTTTTGCCATAACTCAAGCTTTAAAGGGTTTGGGGCGAGTCTTCCTTCGGTGTGGAAGCAATGAGACTCGATCCAGTGTATAACGTGGTCGGCTTTTTTAGGGTCATAGAAAAAGGTTTTCTCTTCCAACCCCTTCACAATGTACTCATAGACGAGTAAAACCCACTTTCCGACAGTTACAGAGCCGTCTTTTATAGACTGGTAGTAGGTAAATATGTAATTCTGTTTCGATCTCCGCAAAGGTTTGTTTTTGTTGGATTTAGTCGCCATAATTCCCTAAAAGTCGCTGTCTGTTTTGTTAAAG
>JAEIGA010009209.1_pt1 | contig 14934 bp, 8 predicted proteins | sample 9270691 | NCBI WGS metagenome assembly JAEIGA01 (sample SAMN17057246, study PRJNA624740) | gut metagenome | biome: biome; isolation source: fecal sample | host: Bos grunniens | place: China: Xizang | collected 2019
CAAAGGATGAGTTTCATAACAGTACCTCCGTTTCCATCAGAAATTATAGCAAGATGAGGGAGAGAAGACAACGTTAAGACTTGCTTTGTGAAGAGACAAGCATTATAATAACAGTATAATGATTACTTCTGCTTCGAGCTGCCTGACCTAAGTGTAGTTGCATATGGTCCGGCAGACGGGGTGGGGAGCGAAAGGGCCCCGCCTTCCATGTTTGAGAAGAGGCAAGTGCATAAGTCCCACTACAGTTGCGCCTGAACGCAGCTGTAATTGTCTTATCTCAAATATAGAACCTCGAAGCACTGCATCGCGTTGGCGATGGAGTGCTTTTTTAATTGACAAGGGAGATGTCCGGAGGTGAGATGTCAAAAGATTTGCTGATGATTATATGTATGTAAATCAAAATCTATGTCAAAGGAGGAATCCACCCTTGAAAAACAAGAGAATCATCAAAAGAGTCCTCGCTGTGTTCGTCGTAATGACGCTGACCGTCGTATTCGCGGTCCAGGCCTTTGCAGGCTCATGGCTGTTTGGCTCGACCGGGCAGGGATCAAATCCGTTCAGCCCCCGTGGATATTCCATTGCTATGCCAAGTGGAAATACCACTGTCGAAAAGTGGTTGGTAAGTGATTACGATCATGCTCAGTCCAAAGCCGGTAACAAATGGACAGCTACCGTTGGAACGAACGACAACAGTCTTGAAATCAGTTCGATTTCGGCTGGCCCATACACATTCCATGCTTGGCTCGACAAGAACCCGACCGGTTCGACACTATGCTCTGATTATACAGAGAATTTAGCAGTTTATATTGGATCAGCCACAACTCCTACAAAATTGAATGATTTACCCGGAAGTTATAACGTCTCTATTGGAGCAGCAACAACCGCTTATACCGATCCAAACGCTCAGTCGAATCAGTGGAGCATTCCTTTCACAATGACGCTTCAGGCTGGAGAGACCTATCGGTTCGTGTTCCTTCGCGGATTTGAAGCTAACAACAGTAACACGTTGGTTTTGTATCCAAGTTCTGTTGGGAACAGCCAGGGGTATATCGGCTATGTAACCTCATCAAACACAACAACTGATGAGGACGAGTTATATTCGGATTCCTGTGAAGAAGTGTATACCTTTATTACAGCAAAAACCTCGCTTGGTCAGGATTCCAATAATCAGTACGTATATTCACTTACAACTGCGTCGTTTGAACATCAGTTAACAGCGACAACTTGATGCCTTATGGAAATAATGAAAAAGAATAATACCAGACTGTGGTTTTTTGTCGGATGCTTTTTGTTAATGGGGATGTTGATTGTTTCAATGCTTTCGCTCCACGGACAAGCATTGGAATTGCCGGAAGCTACCCTCGATGACGGCAATAAAGCCTGGGGTAGTAAAATAAAAATGCAATTAAATGATCCTTCCAATTATAAACATGGGAAAGGGAAGGCGGATGATGGCACAACTCTGCACTTCTTTGATATTGCAGAGGAGCAAGACATCAATAAAAAAGATTTCACTTTGAAGTTCACACTTTCTGGATATCAAATGAGCGGTGCTGATAACTATGAATACAAACAAGCATTCGTGGTTAATCCAGTGGGAGTGAAGGACCATATTGCAGTTTATGACGATTCTGCGTTGACCAACAAACAGTCGTTGTCTTTTGAACTGACTGCTGGGTTCCAAGAAGGGAATACGAATGCTGCACCTTGGGTGAATCTAACATTTCCTTCGGGTTCTTTAGAAGGCGACAAAGATTATTATGTCCTTTTTGAACCGGAAATGTATGCAACGGATAGCGCAAACCCATTAAAATATACCCTTGTGTATCACTTTAAGACAGCTCCGCTACCTGATGAAGGATATGGATGGCAGGGCGAAACTGTCCAACTACTATGGACAGAGCCTACATCGGATTATATTGCGACAGAAACACCGTCCGCTCAGACTGCTACAGATGGAACTAAGTATTATTACAATGAGTGTGGCAGGTTTTTTTGTCCTGGAAAAGATCAAACGTTCTCGTTTGATGTGAAGGGACAAGGGGCTAACCATATCGGAAAAGAAGGTAATGAACCTCCGGCAAACCATATTTTTGTCTATTCCGACAAGGACCTTTCTGAGGATAGTCTTGTTGCAAGCGCTGCCAACGGAAAAATAATCAACGTTCAAATAGGAAATCCAAAAGACTCAAATGGAATGAAGAACGTTTCGTTTACGATTCTGAAGGATACAATGGAAGACGGTAAGGATTACTATCTGGTGACTGACGAAAATCTGGAGACAAATAAACAGAATGGAACTCCGCGTATTGTAGGAGCAAAAATTATTACCAAGATCAGCGCAAAACATGATAATATCCAAAACGTCCCAGACATTCCCAGAACTTGTACAGAGGATGGCTGGACTGGCAGAACGCAGTGTGAAACATGTGGTTCGATTGTTGCCGAAGGTCAAATTAATCCTGCATCCGGACATTACACATTCAATCCAAAACAGAAAGTTGCAACTTGTACAGAGGATGGTTGGTATGATGTCCAAAAATGTGATCAATGCGGAGAAACATATGGAGAATACACTGTCATTCCGGCCAAGGGCCACACAGAAGAAGTGGTCGAGGGCAAGGCTGCGACCTGCACGGAAAAAGGTCTGACGGACGGCAAGAAGTGCTCGGTCTGCGGTGAGTGGATCGTCAAGCAGGAAGAGGTCCCGGCTCTTGGGCACAAAGAAGTTGCGCTCGGCGAAGCCAAAGAAGCCACTTGCACGGAAAAAGGCATGACCACCGGCAAGAAGTGCTCGGTCTGCGGAGAAATTCTGGAAGAGCAGAAAGAGATCCCGGCTCTCGGGCACAAAGAAGTCGCGATCGGCGAAGCCAAAGAAGCCACTTGCACGGAAAAAGGCATGACCGCCGGCAAGAAGTGCTCCGTTTGTGGTGAAGTCTTGGAAGCTCAGAAAGAGATCCCTGCTAAAGGCCACACAGAAGAAGTGGTCAAAGGCAAGGCTGCGACTTGTACAGAAAAGGGTCTGACAGACGGCAAGAAGTGCTCGGTCTGCGGTGAGTGGATCGTCAAACAGGAAGAGATCCCGGCCAAGGGCCACACAGAAGAAGTGGTCGAGGGCAAGGCTGCGACCTGCACGGAAAAAGGTCTGACGGACGGCAAGAAGTGCTCGGTCTGCGGCGAGGTCCTCGAAGCTCAGAAAGAGATCTCGGCTCTTGGACACGACTACAAAGACGGCAAATGCTCCCGCTGCGGCCAGACAGACCCGGACTACAAGCCGGAGGAACCTGTGGCAGAGGGACGTATCGTCAAGAAGAACCCCGAAGACGGCAACTGGTACCTGTACAACAACGGGAAGATCGTCTGGCGGTATACCGGCATCGCGCCGAACCAGTACGGCTGGTGGCGCATCAAGAACGGTAAAGTCGACTTCAATGCGACCGGCGTATTCCGCAACGAATATGGCTGGTGGCGTGTTGAAAACGGTAAAGTCAACTTCAAGGCACAGGGCATCTATAAAAATGCCTACGGCTGGTGGAAGACGACCGACGGCAAAGTCACGTTCGACGAGACCGGCATCTTCAAGAATGAATACGGCTGGTGGAGAGTCGAAGACTCCAAGGTCAACTTCAAAGCGGACGGTATTTACAAAAACCAGTACGGCTGGTGGAAGACCACAAACGGTAAGGTGACGTTCAAAGAAAACGGCGTATTCAAGAATGAATACGGCTGGTGGAAAGTGGAGAAGAGCAAAGTCAACTTCAAATTCACCGGTATCGCCCAAAATGACTACGGCACCTGGTATGTGAAGAACGGCAAAGTGGACTTTTCCAAGAACGGGAAAGTGACCTATGCCGGCAAGGCTTATACCGTGACGAACGGGAAAGCGAAACTTGCTTAACTCTTACGCAATATGACAATTCCAGATTCGGGGCAGCCCTGTAAAGGGCTACCCCGTATTTGGGTTTTTCATCGGAGGGATCATCTATGGAAATGGTACGGAGAAATGATCGAACGGTCGCCTTGAACAAGGTTCTGGCTGCTCTGCTTTCTCTGGCTCTGGTTCTTGGGCTTGCTTCATTGAGGGTACATGCAGAAGAGTACGCCAAACAGGGGGGAGATCTGAAAGTCCACATGGTGGACCCATCTGCTGAATATATCTCTGTACACCACCTGACCAATGGAGACTACTTGAACACGATTTCGATTGGTTATGACAATAACAGCCCGGTGTCATTCACGATCGATATCGGCGACGGTGACGGAACCAACCACCTGAATGTCGAAGAGTTCAATGACTACGTGAAAGTCTTCACATCGGAGACTCTTTCAGAAGACAGTCTGATTTACACACTGGGCACGGACGAATCGCTTACAATGAGCGATATCGGAGAACAAACTTCTCTGAATCGGGGACGCAAATACAAAGTTTCCATTTCCGGTCTTTCCAAGGGAACAACCTATTATCTTGCGTTTATGGAAGGGATGACATCTTCTCAGCGAGGCACTTCGATGGGTGAGAACAGCATCATTTTTCAGTTCAACACATTGGAAGATGCCAACAGAGTCGATTCGATCTCTCTGAACAAAAAAGCACTGGTGTTCGATGGCCTGGGGCAGTCTGTGAAACTGATCGCGAAGGTTCTTCCTGAAGCAGCAGTGGACAAGTCAGTGAAATGGTCGTCTTCGGCATCTTCCGTTGCAAGCGTTGATGCGGAAGGAACCGTAAAAGGATTGGCAAAAGGGACTGCGGTTATCACAGCGACAACGGTAGATGGAGAAAAAACGGCGACCTGCAATGTGACGGTCAATGATTCCGACAATGACCGTATCCTCTCTTCTGTATCAGGAACGCAAACGCTGGCTTCTGAAGCAAGGTTCGTCATCGATGAGCCCTCTGTTTTTCAGGATGACTCCAGTGGGAGATATGTCATCGTGAACGAAGTGGAGAGAGATGACCTCCCCGACATTGTGATCACAATGATCCCGAACGGCGGGCGGAAGAGCACTATGTTTAACCCACACGTGTATGCAGATGCTGCCTTGACGGAAGAAGTGGCAACTCTCGGAAACGGAATAACGGCTGTTATTCCAGACTATACGACCGGAACGTTTACCATAGATCCTTCTGAAATAGAAGAGGGAGAAACCTATTTTTTTGCACTCGATAAACGGTCTTCCTGCGGCGGAGTCTTACTGGGAGAGGATGTCGTCATAGAGTTCTCGGTGAAAGTAGTGTCGAATCTTCCGGATGAGAACAGTCTGTCCTGGAACGGGTACAACGGGCACTCAACAACCAGCACAGAATACAACATCAGCATGCAATGGGTGAAGCCGACTCCGCTCGAAACAGCTGGCCTTCAGAAAAATGCGGCGGGGGAACAGTTTTATTTTGATCGTTGCAAAACAATGATCGATGGAACAAAAGATTTGGATCTGGAATTCACAATGCAGGGGAACGGATCCCAACATGTGGAGACAAGTGCCTGGAATCATATTTTCCTCTATTCAGATGACTCTCTTTCGGAAGAGAGTCTGGTGGCAAGCATCGCCAATGGAAAAATCCAAAATGCAGCTGTAACGATTGCAGGATCACCGGTGCTGACTGCAACGGTCCCTGCAGGAACGCTTCAGGCAGGCAAGACGTATTATCTTGTGACGGATGAGGACCTTGAAACCAATCGTGGGAGAGTAATGGCGGTCAAAACGGTGACAAAGCTGACAACAGGGACCGAGGAACATACCCACGTGGAAGATACTGTTCCGGGAAAACCCGCCACCTGTACCGAAACAGGATTGACGGACGGCAAGAAGTGCTCTGCCTGTGGTGAATGGATTATCAAACAGGAAGAGATTCCTGCCAAGGGTCACACAGAAGAATTGGTCAAAGGCAAGGCTGCGACCTGCACAGAAAAAGGTCTGACGGACGGCAAGAAGTGCTCAGTCTGCGGTGAATGGATCGTCAAGCAGGAAGAGATCCCGGCTCTTGAACATAAGAAAGCAGACCCCATAAAGGAGAACGAAGTGGCCGCGACCTGTGTGAAGGAAGGTTCTTATGACGAGGTCGTTTTCTGTGCGGAGTGTCATACTGAGATCAGCAGGGAAAAGAAGACGGTCAATAAACTTTCACACACTGAAGTGATCGTCAAAGGAACGCCTTCGACCTGCACCGAAACAGGTCTGACCGCCGGCAAGAACTGTTCGGTCTGCGGCGAATTTTTGGAAGCGCAGAAAGAGATCGCCGCTCTTGGGCACGACTTCAAGGACGGCAAGTGCACGCGCTGCGGAGCGGCCGACCCGGGTTACAAGCCCAAAGAACCCGATGAGCCGGTCGTCCTGAACGGCATCGTCAAAGGCTCAGACGGAAAGTGGGCGATGTACAAAGACAACAAAGTCGTCACATCTTACACCGGTATTGCCAAAAACCAATACGGTTGGTGGCGCATAGAAAACGGGTATGTGAACTTCAACGCGCAGGGCATTTACAAGAACGAGTATGGCTGGTGGAAGACGACCGATGGCAAAGTCACGTTCGACGAGACCGGCATCTTCCAGAATGAATACGGCTGGTGGAGAGTCGAAGACTCCAAGGTCAACTTCAAAGCCAACGAGATCTACAAGAACCAGTACGGCTGGTGGAAGACCACGAATGGTAAGGTGACCTTCCAGGAAAACGGCGTATTCAAGAACGAGTACGGCTGGTGGAAAGTGGAGAAAAGCAAAGTCAACTTCAAGTTCACCGGCATTGCCAAAAATGACTATGGCACCTGGTATGTGAAGAACGGAAAAGTGGACTTTTCCAAGAACGGAACAGTCCAATACAAAGGAACCACCTATCAGGCGACGAGCGGAAAAGTAAAACAGATTTCATAATAAAAACTTGGTTCGGGAGGTGACGCAGGGATGTGGAAAAACAGAGTCCTATATGTCGTTCTGCTCCTTGCGCTGCTCCTTCTGAACCTTTACCTGAACAACGTGTACTCACTGCTGCTGCTTTTGACGGCCGTGGCGGTGCCGTTGTTCTCTGTCCTGTTCAGCCGCCTCTCGAAGGACGCGGTGTCCCTGACGCTGTCTGCGCCGAACCTGGAGGAGGAACACCGGCCGGCGGAGTTTATGGCAACGCTGGAAAACACGTCGGTCTTCCCGGCGGCGGCCGTGCGCGGGCTTTTGATGGTCCAGAACGGCCTGACCGGGACCACTGTGCAAAAGCGCATCCGGGCCTCGGTGGCGGGCAAATCCACCCGCCCCATCCGCTTCAAGGTGGAGGACGCCGAGGTGGGGAAGCTGTTCGCCACCGTCACGGACTTTCGGACGCAGGACCTGTTCGGTCTGATGTCCTGGCCCGTGGAACACGTGGCCGCGGCAGAACTGCTGGTCCCGCCCCCGGACGTGCCGGCGGAAGTCCTCATGCTCGAGGCGCTGGAGACCACCGGCGAGTCCGTCCGCTACTCGGAAAACGAGCGGGGCACGGACGTCAGCGAACTCTTCGACATCCGGGACTATGTCCCGGGCGATGAGATCCGCGCTATCCACTGGAAGCTCTCCGCTAAACAGGACACGCCTATTATACGAGAATTTTCTCAGCCGCTGAATTACTCCGTCATCCTGCTGGTCGAACTGGCCGCCGCGTCCGCAGACGCGCTGCAGGCCTGTGTGACGTACGCGTCTGCTCTGTCCAAAGGACTGCTGGAGGCGGGCGTCCTCCACACCATGGTGTGGTTCGACCGCGCCGCGGACGAATACTGCGACTGCAACATCACCAGCCTGGAGGAACAGGCCCTGGCGGAACTCCGCCTCTGCGCCTCCGGCTGTCATGAGTCCGGGGACGCCTCCCTGGTGCGGTTCCTGGACACCGGGGGCATCGACCCCACATCCACCCTCATCTACCTGACCACGAGCCTGGAGAGCGACCTCATCCTCCGGGCCACCGCCGACATGCCGGTGCATGTGGTGCTGGTCGGGGGAGACGAGAGCATCGATCCGCTCGGCGGCTTCCCGGTGGAATACCTGCCGGAACGCAGCAAAGATGCGGAACTCCTCTCCCTGACCGTCTGACACAAAACCACCGGACCATCGCCTATGAAACTGACCGTCACCAGACAACGGAACCAAAACAAACGACTGACTGCCGCGCTCGACATGGAAGCGGCGGTCCTGCTCCACGTGGCGTTCTGGTTCCTGCTCCTGTCCATGTTTCGGTGGGGCATCGGGTTCGTCCCGGTGCTGCTGGCGATCGTCCTGCCGGCCCTTATGGTCCTGGCGGCGCGGAAAAACGTCTTCGGCCGCTACCTGGTGTTCTACGCGCTGGTGGTGTCCGCCGTCATCGTGCTCGTCGGGTACAAGTTCTTCTCCAACGGCTTCCTGCAGCTTTTGAATGCGGCCGGGGACGCCGTGAACGAGACCGCGGGCTTCCGCTTCGTGCCGTTCCACACGACCATTCCGGACGGGAGTGAGGCTCTTTACATAACTGCCGCGGAAGCGGTACTCATGCTCGTCACCTCCGCGGTCCTCGGACAGGCCGCCGTGCGCAAACACATGCTGCCGGCGTTCTTCCTGACCGTCCTGCCGGTGGCCGTCGGCCTGCTGCTTCTCCTGAAGCCCGGCCTGCTCCTCGCAGCGCTCTTCCTCGGCGCGCTGTTGCTGTTCTTTGTCCACTGCGCCGCAGGGACGGAGGACTCCGGTTTCGGAGAAACGGGCCTGTTCTGGCAGATGACAGGAGGCATTTTTGCCTTCCTGCTGCTGTTCCTTTTACTGTTCTGGAATTACAGCGGCTCTTCTGCCGTGCAGGGGCTCCGGGACACGGTATCCGACAAAATCGAGGCGTATCGCTATGCTCCGGAAGAAGAGGGGCACGGCATGCCCTCCGGCAAACTGAACGAGGCCGAGTCCCTCCACTACGACGGGACCCTGCTGTTCAACCTGGACCTGGAACAGCCCACGTACGGCTACCTCCGGGAGTTTGCCGGCAGTTCGTTTGAAAACGGGTCCTGGCAGGCGCTGGACGCTTCCGCCATGACCGGAAAATACAAGGGCCTGGACCAGTGGCTCGCACAGCGGGATTTCTACCCCTGGCTGCAGCTGAGCAAACTGTATGCCCTGGACGCCACCCGCACGGGCTCGGCCGCGCAGACCGGCACGGTGAGGGTGGAAAACGTCGGTCTGTACAGCGATAAACTGCACCTGTTTTATGAAGCTGTCCCGGACGGGGAGTTCCTGACCATGACGAAGCCGACCGAACAGGCGGTGTTCTCGAAGGGGCTCCACGGCGTGCGGGACTACACCTATACGTCCTACGTGCCCATTTTCAAGGACTACGGTGCGGAGGACCTGGCCGAGTGGGCCAACACTCTCTCCAAACTGGACGGCTACGCGGAATATGAAACCGTCGAAGAACTGTACCGCGCCTTTGTCCACGACAACTACTTAGACATCGACGACGCCTACCGGGAGGTCATTGAAAAGACCAATGCAGACGTCCTGAGCAACAGCCGCTATCAGGACATCGTGTACGGCGTCCGAAAATACATCCAGGACCACTTCACCTACTCGGAGACGGTGGAGACTCCGGAAGAAGGGGAGGACGCGCTCATCGCCTTTGCCACGAAAACACGCGCTGGGTATGATGCGCACTTCGCCACCCTGGCGGCTCTTATGTTCCGGGAGGCGGGCGTGCCTGCCCGGTATATGGAAGGGTACTACGTCTCGCCGAAAGAGATGGAAGAGTATGCCGGCATCCAGGACATCGAACTGGAAGTCTACGACAACGCCGCCCATGCCTGGGTGGAGATCTACGTGGACGGCGTCGGCTGGGTCCCGGTGGAAGTGACCCCCGGCTACTTCTCCCTGAAACAGGAAGAGTCTCCACAGCTGACAGAAACGGTCAAACGGGTCAGCAAACGGACGCCGAAACCCTATTATGACTCGGCCAAATTGCCGGACGAAAACCCGGTGGCACCGCAGACAGAACAAAAAAAGGACCACACCTGGGTGTGGATCCTTCTGGGTGTATTGCTGATGATCGCAGCGCTGCTCGGCGGCTGGTTCGGAGGCAGACGGTGGCTGCGGAACAGGATCTCCGCGGCGGACGGCCCTGCGGGCACACGCTTCGGGTACCGGTTCCTCATGCGCCTTCTGAAACGGCGCGGATACCCGGTGGACAAAGAAGACCCGTATGCGCTGGTGAGCATCCTGGGCGAACCCTTCCGGGCATACCTGGACCGGGTCTACCAGGACACGTACAGCGCGGAAGATGGTCTGCTGAGCGCCGAAGAGCGTAAAGCGGCGGCCGACTACGTGCTGGACGTCTGGGGCCACGGGAAGAAGTACGTTCAGTCTTCTGACTGACCTTCCTTTGCTTTCTTCCAGTTGGCGTAGAACATGCCTGCCAGCAGAAGGAGCAGGACCGGCACCGCCACCAGGATGATGGTGCGGACAGACGGCCCGGATGCGGCGGAAGTGTTCGCGTCAGCATCGCTTTGCGCTTCGGCCGCTGTGTCGATGTTTTCGGACGGCGGCAGGGAAGTGCTGTACGACAGTACGTCCTCACCTAAAGAAAGCAGGTCTGCGTTATCTTTCATGACGGCATAGGTCTCATCCGTGGCGGTCGCGAAGCGGATCTGAAGGCTTTGCCCCAGCATATGCCCTTTCTTGTCAGCGACGGATCCGTCAATGGTCAGCGTGTATTCCTGTCCTGCTGCCAGAGGGGCAGACGGGACCAGAAACACGTGGTTCAGAAAGCGGTTCTGCACCTGCGTGTCCGGGAAAAGGACTTCCAGAGCCTGCACATTGCCCGCGGTATCCTGCAGGTGGAAGCAGTCCTTGTTGGAGGGCAGCACAGTGATGTCGTCTACCTTACCGGTGAAGATGAGTTCGATGACCGGCTCCGTGGAGATGTTGCTGTCTCCATCGACGATGCTGCTCGACTGCAGTGTGTTGGCTTCACCTTTCGCGTCCTGATCTCCGCTGCCGTCGGCATTGCCCTCTGCGGCAGCCGCACAGAACAAAGAGAGTGTCAGGAGCAGAGTGAAGCACAGAAGTGCAGAAAATATTCGAGTTTTTTTCACGGGAACATACCGCCTTTTAGTGATGTCCCGTTCAATGTACCACATTTTTTCGAAAAAGCAAACAGGAGGAACGGAATGAAAACGAACGCTGGTTATAACAGAGCAAGACGAGCCGCTGCAGGCGGCCTCGTCACGGTCTTCCTGTTCTGTCTGATCGCCCTGCCGGTCAGCGCGAGCGTCAATGCTTTGCGCAACGCTTTTAACCCGCGCGGTTTTTTCGTGACACTGAAATCCACGGACCAGCCGGAATGGCTGCGCAGTTCCTTCGAGACCGGATTCTACCGTGCCGGAGAAGGCGGTCAGGGCGGCGGAGGCGGCGGCAACGGATCCAACGAATCCAAGGATGACCTCGGCCACTCCAACATCGTTTATTCTGAGGCGGAGAACGGACTGGATTATGCGGACGCCGCGGACGTGGACACCATCTATTCGACCTATGATCACAACCCGACGCCTGGAAAGAACTTCATGATCGGGTATTCGAAAAACGAACAGGCTGCGTCGCTGGAAGCGATCCCTGACTTTACGAGTTATATCGGCACTCCCGCCAGAGGCTCCCAAACGCTGCAGGACCCCTCCGGCGGACAGTGGTGGACGATCCCCATCCACCTGACTCTCGGGGAAGAACAGGAAGACGGGACGCGGAATGCGATGGAACCCGGAACACTGTATGAGTTTGCCTACCTCCGGGGTAACCAGGCCAACAACGGGACCACCTGTGTCCTGATGCCCGGCGACGAACCGGGGACGTACAAGGGCTATTTGTACAATCCGAACTCCTTTACAGAAGAGGAACGGGCGATCTATGAGGCCCATAAGTATGACGAATATGAGTTCATCACTGCCATTTATCCGGAAGGGACTTCTTCGGACAACACCGTCGACCACACCATCGAGTCCGTCCCCATGCGCTATCGCATCCAGACGTATGCCGATCTGAAGACCTGGACGGAGTCCGGCGAACGCACCGAGGCGGAAGCCTTCCTGTCTGCTGTGTCAGAATCCGACTACGCCTCCGGGAAATATGTCCGGGAGAACGTGGCGGCGCTGAAAAGCACGCTGGAGGAGCTGGATGAAGAAGCACAGGCGTCCGTCAAATATCAGCTGCAGAAGGACGCCGAATGGACCATCCAGCAGATGATCGGAGACCTGAAAGCGGCGCTGGAGACGGCAAAGCAGAGCCGCCCGGTCGTAAACTTTGAGGACTACGAGAAAGCCCTGTCCAATGCAGAAACGGTCTATGCCGATGTCAAAGACAAGACCGGGACAACGGTGGATCAGTATCTGCCCGAACCGGTGGACGCGCTGAAACAGGCAATCGACCACGCGAAGAGTACCATTATGGCCAATTCTTCTCAGGCAGAGGTGGATGCGGAAACGGCTGCTTTGGAAGAAGCCGCCATGAATGCGCTCGATGCGCTGGTCCGTCCCGCGGAAGAGGTCATCTTTACCGACCCCGCTACCGGAGTCACCGTGACGGCGGACGCCTCCTCCATTACGGCGAACACCCGCCTGGTCGTCCGCGAAGTGGTCAGCGGTACCACCGAATACACGGAAATGGTGGCCCGTGTGTCTCCCGCACCGGACGCAGTGGCCATCTATCGCATCCTGTTCTACGACGGCGTGGATGTCGTTCATCCGACCAAGCCCGTGACGGTGCAGATCCCGCTGCAGAACCGATTCGAACAGACGGCTCCTTCCGTTTATTATCTGGACGACGCCGGCTCTCCGGGAGTGGCAGTGAACGCGACCGCTCCAGAAGGGTATCGTATCTTCGAAACGAGCGACCTCGGGACCTTCGTCATGGCGGGACAGAAACAGAGCGAGCCGGAACAGCCGACGACGCCGGAAGAACCGACGTCTTCGAACCAGGAAGAGCCTACGTCCGGGAAACAGGAAGAGCCCACGTCCGGCAACAACAGCCAGGAGCCAAGCTCCCAGATCGTGAATCCCACACAGGCTCCGACCGCCTCTCCGTCCAATGAGGCTCCGAGCAATCAGAACAACAACGCCCAGCCGTCGAGCTCCACGACTGCGAAGAATCAGCAGAATCCTGCCACGACGCAGCCGCCGACCCATACGACGACCCGGACGACGACGCGTTCGACCGCGTCTCGGACCACGCGGATCATCCGTTCCACCCGCAACACGCAGAATGATCAGCGCACACAGAATGAGATGACCCGCACCTCCGTCCTGCAGACCCAGGCGGTGCAGCCGACGACCCGGACAACCACCACGACGTCTCCGACCACCGCAAAAGACACGTCGGACCTCGAACAGGACGCCAACCAGAACACCTTGCTGTTCATCGCCCTGGGCATTGCCGCGGTCGGCCTCGGTGCCGCGGGCTATGAATACGCCAAAGACCAGAAAGACGGCAACGGAACAGACGAAGACCTGTAAGTTCTGAACCACGAAAGGAGGTGCCCGCCATGCTGCAGAAACTGAATACGACGGCGCGGGTGCTCCTCCTCGTCTGCCTGCCGGTCCTGTTTCTCCTCGGCACGCTGTGCATCGGGCGCTACCACGTGAGTTTCCCGGAAGTCTGGAACACGCTGTTCGGCGCCCTGACGGGGAATGACAGCGGCGTTTCCTTGAAGACGCAGACCGTCATCCTGAACGTCCGTCTGCCGAGGGCCCTGCAGGGGCTCCTCGTCGGCGCGTCCCTCGCGGCCAGCGGCGCCTGCTTCCAGAGCCTCTTCCGCAACCCCCTGGTGTCGAGCGGCATGCTCGGCGTCTCCGCGGGTTCCGGCTTCGGCGCGGCCCTGGCGATCATCCTGTTCGGCACGAGCGCCATGGCGCCCACGTTCTCCTTCTGCTTCGGCATCCTGGCCGTCGTCTTAAGCTACCTGACCGGGAAGATCAGCGGCGGGAACCCCACCGTCACGCTCGTCCTCGGCGGTACCATCATCCAGTCCATTTTCTCGGCGCTTCTGTCGCTGCTGAAATATCTGGCGGACACGGACACCCAGCTGCCCGCCATCACCTTCTGGCTCATGGGCAGCCTCGCCTCCACTAAAACGCAGAACCTATGGCTTTCCGACGGTCCCATGATCATCGGCCTCATCGGCATGATCGTCATCAGCTGGCGGCTGAATGTCCTCGCCATGGGGGACCGGGAAGCGAAGACCATGGGTCTCAATGTCGCCGCCAACAAAGTGGCGGTCATCGCCTTCGCGACGCTCGCTACCGCCGGCGCCGTCAGCATCAGCGGCGTCATCGGTTGGGTGGGCCTCGTCGTGCCCCACATTTGCCGTATGATCTTCGGCTCGGACAACCGGAAACTCATCCCGGCGAGCATCTCCATCGGGGCCTGTTTCATGGTCCTCGTGGACACCATCTGCCGCTCGCTGACCGCCGGGGAGATCCCCCTCGGCATCGTCACGGCCATCGTCGGCGGGCCTTTCTTCATCTGGCTCCTGAAGCGCACGAAAGGGGGCAGCTGGCAATGAGTTACCTCGAACTGAAACATGGCAGTTTCTCCTACGGGGAGCGCACCATTTTCGAAGACGTCAGTTTCTCCGTCGAACCCGGCGAACTCTTCTGTGTCGTCGGACCCAACGGCTGCGGCAAGTCGACCCTGATCGACTGTGTCCTCGGCCTCAATAAACTGAAAGCCGGCGAACTCCTGGTGGACGGAAAGTCCATGAAGGAGTACAAGCCGAAAGAACTGGCGCAGCGCATCGCCTACGTGCCGCAGGACCATAAACTGACCTTCGGGTTCTCGGTGCTGGACATCGTCTCCATGGGGCGGACTTATGAAGCCCGTATGTTCGACCCGCCGGGGGAGGCCCAGAAGGCGGCCGCTCTGCATGCACTGGAGCTCGTGGGCATGGAAGGCTTTGCCGACCGGGACTACACGAAGCTTTCC
>JAEIGA010009210.1_pt1 | contig 14933 bp, 9 predicted proteins | sample 9270691 | NCBI WGS metagenome assembly JAEIGA01 (sample SAMN17057246, study PRJNA624740) | gut metagenome | biome: biome; isolation source: fecal sample | host: Bos grunniens | place: China: Xizang | collected 2019
CCTTAAACATTGCTCTCGTTACGGGAATGGGAGTAGCAAAAGTGCAGGACTTTTCAGTCCTGCACTTTTGCTTTTATAATTTTATCTTATCCGTTTACAAGTATTATTGCAGAATAAGCGGGAACAGTTATGCTTCCTTCGCAAAGCACAGGCTCTGCAGAAGCATCGACTCCGTTTACTACCATATACCATGTACCGTCAAGCTCGTATGTCATGTCAGCACTCGTAGGATTGGATATAAGAAGTGCCTTGCCGTCAAGCTCGTCCTCGAAAAGCACGGCAACCCGTCCGTTAGTGGTTTTTACTTCGGTAATAGTACTTGAGTTGTTGGTGAATATAGAATAGGTCTTTCTTACGTCGATAAGATGCTTGTAGTAGAGCATCATTTTGTATTGAATGCTTTCTCCGTCAAGTACAGACCAATCGATATTGTTTATTTCATCGCTCGATTTATAGCTGTTTTCATCTCCGTCCTTGGTACGAAGCATTTCCTCTCCCGCCTGGAAGAATGTCATGCCCTTCGACGCCATGAGAATAGTAGCTCCGAGGCGATTCATAGCGAGTCTTGTTTCTATCGGATAGCTTCCGTTTGAAAGCTCGAGCTTATCCCAAAGGGTATTGTTGTCGTGGGCACTCATGTAGTTAACTACTCTCGCGTCCTTGACCAACCAGCCCTGGCTGAGAGCGTCGCCGCCCTTGATTCCGAACAGAACCTTTGCAAGATTTGCAGAACCCTTGCCGCTGATATATCCTTGGGATTCTTTTTCGAACACGCTGCCCTTAAGACCGTCACGTATTACATCGTTGAATACCGCAATAGCGCCGATAGCACCGTCGGTTACTGTTATATCTTTAATATTCGACTGATTTGCCATCTTGCTGCCGTCTATGGTAGCTCCCATAGTCCAGCCCTCGCCGTATATTATAGCCTCGGGATTTATCGTGTGAACTGCGTTTTCGACCTGTTGCATGGTGTCGAGGTCGTGAAGACCCATAAGGTCGAAGCGGAAACCGTCGAGGTCGTATTCGCTAGCCCAGTACTTAACCGAATCAACCATAAATTTGCCGTACATATATCTCTCGGATGCGGTGTCGTTACCGCAACCGGATGCGGATGTGTTAACACCCGTGGAGGTGTATCTGTAATAGTAGTAGGGAACTATCTTGTTGAAGCCGGAGTTTGCCGCGTATGTGTGGTTGTAAACAACGTCCATAACAACGCCGATTCCCGCCTCGTGGAGAGCCTTGACCATTTCCTTGTATTCTCTGATTCTGACCTCTCCGTTATAGGGATCTGTTGAATAGCTTCCCTCGGGAACGTTATAGTTCTTGGGATCGTATCCCCAGTTGAACTCGTCCTCTGGAGTAGCTTCGTCTACTGTTGCATAGTCGTACACGGGGAGAAGGTGTACGTGTGTGATTCCGAGATTTACAAGGTAATCTACACCGACAGCTTCGCCGTGCTCGTTAACGAGACCGCGCTCTGTGAAGGCGAGATATTTACCCTTGTACTGAGAGGATGCGATCTTGTTTGAGAAGTCTCTTACGTGTACTTCCCAGATGACTGCATCCGAGTACGAGTCTATACCCGTGCTGAATTCTGCGCCCCATCCCTCGGGATCTGTGAGTGAAAGATCAACTACCATTCCGCGGTTACCGTTAAGTCCCGCAGCCTTTGCGTAAGGATCTACCGCTTCCTGTGTTCCGACACAGGTGGTTACTGTGTAAGTGTAATATGTGCCATGACCGCATGCTGCTGTATGCGACCATACTCCGCGCTCACCCTTCGTCATTTCCACGGTTTCGTAGGCATCGCCCTCGTGACCGGACTTGAAGAGGTTGAGCACAACCTTAGCCGCTGTGGGAGCCCATACCTTAAAGGTGGTGGAGCTACCGTTTATAACCGCGCCGAGATCGTCGCCGTCATAGGTGTAATTTGCAATAAACGTCTCACTGTCGAATATTCCGATCGGGATAGCATTCTTTGAGCCGAAGCCGGATATCTCTACACGGTACGTCTTTGTAAGATCGAGATCCTCCTCGAGCTCTATTATGTTTCCGCTCGCGAGCTTCTTTATGGCAATCTCTCTGTCGCCTTCATATACCTTTACATCCTCGAGCTTTACAGTCTCCTTGGGTGTCAGGTTGTATTTAATCTTGCGGAAGTCTTTTATCTCCGCAAGAGTAAACTTTTTAGCCATAGTAAGGGTTCTTCCTCCGTCGTTGCTTATGTATTGGTTAGGATCGCCGCTCTTGAGATATACGAATGTCTCCTCACCCTCGATGGTTGCAAAGCGGTCTGTATCTGTGCCGTCCTTGGTTGCCGATCCCCAGCTTGTTCCGCCGGGCTCAGAGCAAGAGGTACGAACAATGAAGCCGACCTCGCTTACTCCCTCGGGGATGTTGATTACAACCTTGCCGCCAAGTCCCCAGGGCTGCATAATATATCCCTTGCCGTCCTTGTCGTCCCACCAACACCAGATGTCACAGTTTTCAATGGAATCCGATGTCTGCCAATAGAAGGTTATTTGATTGTGTCCTTCTTCCTTTGGAAGTGTATAATTGTCTTCTATCGGGCCGTTGTTTACCGGAGGCTTTGTTGTGCCCCCGTCTTCGCCTGTATCGGGCGTTTCATCCTTCTTCTTACATGAGGTAAGCCCCAAACTGAAGAGCATTACCAAAACGAGGAGAAAAGACAAGATTCTTAAAGTTTTGTTTTTCATAAAGTCCACCTCTGTTTTTATTTTACAGCTCGTTTTGTGCGCTTTGTGATCTCTTTGATCTTATCGGCAAGTGCTTTGGTTCTGTAACGCGGATTGAGTCTCCAATTCCAGTTTCCGTCTGCTACCGCAGGGGTGTTCATGCGTCCCTCGTAGTTGGTAAGCTCAAGGTAATCCTGCATAGGAACTACCGCGAGATTTGCAGAGCTGGCAAGAGCAAGCTCCAGAAGATCGTACGTGCGGCTCTGTCCTGTTCTGTGCGGACATTCGCGGTTAAATCTCACACGGGCATCCCCTGAGAGGTTTTTACACCAGGTCTTCACGCAATCGGCATCGTGTGATCCGGGGTATGCTACGCAGTTGGGATTTTTATATGTGCGGGGCAGATATTCGTGATCGGGATCGAAGAATGCAAATTGGAGCATCTTCATTCCGGGGAATCCGGTGTCATCAAGGAGTGCTCTTACGTCATCCGTGATAAATCCGAGATCCTCTGCGATGATCTTAGCCTTCGGGAACTGCTCCTTTATCGTTCTGAAGAGCTCGATTCCGGGAGCACTGTCCCATTTTCCGTTTCTTGCGGTCGACTCACCGAACGGAACGTTGTAATATCCCGCAAAGCCTCGGAAGTGGTCTATTCTAAGTATGTCATACATATGGAATGCGGCCTTAACTCTCTTGCACCACCAATCGAAGCCCTGGTTTTTCATGAGCTCCCAGTTGTATATGGGATTACCCCAAAGCTGACCGTCGGGGGAGAATCCGTCGGGAGGACATCCTGCTACTACGGTCGGATTGTATTGATCGTCAAGCAAAAACTGCTCGGGAGCCTGCCATACGTCCATGCTGTCGTGAGCAACGTATATAGGCATATCACCTATAACTACTATGCCCTTGGAGTGAGCATACAGAAGAAGCGCCTGCCACTGAACGTCAAATTCAAACTGTACCCATTCCCAGAACGAGCACTCGTCTTTGAAATCCGCTCTGTTAGCTCTTGCGGAAACAACGTCCTTGTGCTTATCATCCCAGGCATTCCAGGAGCAGTAATTGTAATGCACCTTCAGTGCCATAAACAATGAATAATCGGGCAGCCAGTGGTTGTTCTTTCTGAGGTATGATCTATAAGCGGGAGATTTGTCCTCTCCGCCTTCGACAAAACGCTTGTGCGCAAGTCTGAGCGCGTTATATCTCGTGTTGAATAACCAACCGTAGTCTACACGCTTCGTATCGTGTCTGTACTCCTTGAGCTCGGCTTTTGTCAAAAGCTTCTTCTTTGCTAGAATATCAAGGTCGATAAAATAAGGGTTTCCCGCAACCGATGCGGGGGACTGATACGGACTGTCTCCGTATGACGTGGGGTTGAGGGGGAGTACCTGCCAGCACTTTGTGCCGGTATCCTCAAGGAAATCCACGAAGTCGTAGGCGCTCTTGCCAAACGATCCTATGCCGTAGGGGCTTGGCAGGGAGCTGATCGGCATAAGAATACCGCTTTTGTGCTTGAAGCCAAAGTTTCTAAGTGATGTTGTCATATTTATTTCCTACCTATGTAATAATGTTTTATCCAACAATATTTTAACATTGAAATGCTCGTGTGTCAACATTGAAAAAAGGAAAAATCACTATAAAATTATACAAATTGCACTAAAATTTATTTATTTGTCCTTTTTATCGAGTAAAATAATACTACAAAAAGGAACAAGAGCGGATCTTGTTCCTTTTTATTTACGGTTTGTAGATATCCACCCTGCCGATAGTTGTTATCTCGCCGTTTTCGATGACGATACCGCCACTGCGGGTGTGTGAAACGTATACTGTTTTACCGCGTTCACGAAGGACTCGGCGGATAGATTCGTCCTGCTCGGGCTTATGCTCGTAGTGTACCTCGTGGTAAAAGCCGCTGAGAAAGGGAAGTCCCTCGTAGTAGCCGTATTCTTTATAATCGCCGTCGGGATAGAGGTGATACTCGTTTAGCTGAATCACCGCACCTGCACTGTAACCGAAAACGACTCCCTTGTGCGAAAGGAGAGTGTCTGCAAGATCAAATTCCTTTATTCTCTCCATCATTTTGTCGGGAAGACCGCCCGTAAAGTATATTACGTCTGCGTCCTTGATCTTTTGTTTTGCAGATTCCCGTGTGTCGGTGAAATAATTAATGAAGCTGATATTGTCGGGAGTAATGCCAAACGGAGCAAGCCCGTCTACCGTCTCAGCGTAGCAATTTCCGCCCATTCCAAACACACGCTCCCAGCTTTCCGCATCGTATACGTAGTCGTCGTAAAAGGAGAAGGCCACAACGGCAACCTTGTCGCTCTTTTTGAAGTATTTTTTCAGCTCGGGCACGAAGTCTTGAGTGTTGGGACAGTCGAAAAGAATATTTACCATAATGATGTCCTCCTTGCGTCGTTTTTATTAAGTATAACATTTTTTTCCGTTATTTACAAGTAAAAAATGTGTAAAATCGCTAAATAGACATTATTATCAAAACAATATCAAGTTTTTTGTAAAATATGCGATATTGAATTCGAGGTATCAAAATGGTATAATTATTTTGCTCAGATCTTCGCTTGTATTTCGAGCATAAAGCGATGCCAAAAACGCGCTTGTTTCAAAAATACTGGTGTCAATTCGCCACCGGAACGGAGAATTTTATGAAAATCTTTAAAAGAACATTATTAGTTCTCGTTTTTACTCTTGTAACGTGTAGTCTTGTTGCATGTAAAAAGGATAATGATGACGGTACTGAAAAATGGATGCCAAAGTCAAAAGAGCTTAATATCAGCTCCGATTCACTTTACGTAACTAAGGTTGATAACCTTTCCGACACGTTTATTCTCGGAATGGATGCATCTGCCGTTCCTTCGCTTGAGGCCGGCGGTGTCAAGTATTATGACCACGACGGAAACGAGAAGGACGTATACACCATTCTCAGTGAGAACGGCATTAATTACATAAGAGTACGTATCTGGAATGATCCCTATGATTCCAAGGGTAATGGATATGGCGGTGGAAATTGCGATATAGATAACGCAGTCGAGATCGGCAAGAGAGCTACCGCGAACGGTATGAAGCTCCTTGTAAACTTCCATTACTCCGACTTCTGGGCAGACCCCGCAAAGCAGATGGTTCCCAAGGCGTGGGCAGGAATGGATATAGATACCAAATCCAACGCTCTTTATGAGTATACTAAGGAATGTCTTGAAAAGCTCGTTAATGCGGGCGTAGATGTCGGAATGGTACAAATCGGAAACGAAACCAACGGCGCTATGTGCGGCGAGTCTGCTTCGGCTCTTGGCGGATGGAAGAAGATCACGCAGCTTCTTGGTGCAGGATCGCGTGCGGTTCGTGAGGTTTGTCCCGATGCGCTTATAGCGGTACACTTCGCTAATCCCGAGAAGGTTACGAATTATGCGAGCTATGGAAAGAACCTTGAATATTACGGTGTGGATTACGACGTGTTTGCCTCTTCATATTATCCGTATTGGCACGGCACGTATGAGAATCTTGCCACCGTGCTCTCCGACATAGCCAATAAATACGGCAAAAAAGTAATGATAGCCGAAACCTCTTATGCGTTTACGGCAGAAGATACAGACTTCTACGGTAACACCATCGGAGAGGGCGGCGGTGTAGTTAAGAGCTATCCCTTTACAAAGCAGGGACAGGCAAACCTCGTTCGCGATCTTGTTGACGTAGCGGTGAACGATATCACCAACTGCATCGGTATCTTCTATTGGGAAGGAACATGGATATCCTCCGGCGGTGAGAGCTGGGAAGAGAACAGCACTCTTTGGGAGAAATACGGCTCGGGTTGGGCTACCTCGTATGCGGCAGATTACGACCCCGACGATGCCGGACAGTGGTACGGCGGATGCTCGGTAGATAACCAGGCATTCTTTGACGCCGAGGGCAAGGCGCTTGAATCCCTTAAGGTGTTCGGTCTTCTTAAAAACGGAAACGTAGTGGAGAATAAGGCCGATGCCATCGAGGATGTAAATCTGATAATCGATCTTAACGGCGATATAAATATGCCCGAGACAGTCAATGCTATTATGCTTGATAACACCAAAAAAGCTATTCCCGTAGAATGGCACAACGTGGACAAGGAAGCTATGAAGGCAGGCGGCGTGGCAAAATACGACATTCTCGGCACCGCCGGCGGAATGACTGCACATTGTTATATTTCTATGGTTGAGTATAACTTCCTTCAGAACTGGAGCTTCGAGGACGGAGATGCCGCTTGGAGCGCAACGGCGATCAAGAGCTTTGACGAGCTTCACGTCGAGGATAAAGTCACCGATTCCTTGACGGGAACCAAGCATTATCACTTCTGGGGAGCCGGTACTGACGTTGTGGAATTCACTCTCGAGCAAGAGGTAAAGAACCTTAAGGGTGGAAAATACAACTATGCCATCTCTATTATGGGCGGTGACTGTGGCACGACTGAAATATACGTATATGTAAAGATTAATGGTCAAATTGTGCATAAAGAGGCAACGGAAGTCACTGTTTATAATGAGTGGCACACCGCAACTATAAATGATATTGAGTACAACGATGGCGATACGATAGTAGTCGGAATATACGTTAAGTGCTCAGGCCCTAACGCGTGGGGCAAGATAGACGACGCGCTTTTAAACTCGGTAAAATAAAGGTGAGAAACTATGGTTAGAAACAGAAAAGTATCGCATATCGTAATATCGGTATGTCTCATAATATCCGCGATTTTCGGAATGACTTCATGTAAAAAGGAACTTCCCCCTATGGTAGATCCCATTGACGATAATTACAGAACCTTTTATCAGATTTTTGTCGGATCTTTCTCCGATTCTAACGGTGACGGAATAGGCGATCTTCGCGGAATAATCAATCGCTTTGACTATCTGAATGACGGAAATATAAACTCGGGCAAGAGTCTCGGTGTACAGGGAATATGGCTTTCTCCGATATTCTCATCTCCCTCTTATCATAAATACGATGCAACAGATTATTACGGCATCGATTGGAGATTCGGTGATGAGGAAACTCTTAAGGAGCTGATATCTCTTTGCCACGAGAGAAACGTAAAGATCATACTTGACCTCGTAGTTAACCATACATCAAGCCGGCACCCTTGGTTCCTTAGCTTCAAGGAAGCGAGAATGAACGATGACGTGGACAATAAGTATTTCGATTACTATACCACGGTTACTACCGCGGAGAAGATCGGTGGACGCACCTATCAGAAGATAGCGGGTATTGATTGCTGGTATGAATGTAATTTCTCGGGAGATATGCCCGAGCTTAACTTCGATAATCCCGAGGTCAAAGAGGAGATGCTCAACGTCGCAAAATACTATCTGGACCTTGGAATTGACGGCTTCCGCTTTGACGCTATCAAGTATATCTATTACGGTGATACCGAGAGAAGCGCTGAATTCTGGGAATGGTATATGTCGGAGCTTCGCAAGATCAAGCCCGATATATACAGTGTAGGCGAGTGTTGGTCGGGAGATACCGAGATAATCGATTATTACGGAGCTATGGATTGCTTCGGATTTGCTTTCTCTCAGCACGAGGGTGCGATAGCGAGTGCCGCTAAGGGAAGATCATCCATAACCAACTATACAAAATATGTTGAAAACTGGCAGAACACGATTCAGGCAAAGAATCCTTCCGGAATGGTTATGTCCTTCCTTTCCAATCACGATATGGATAGAATTGCGGGAACCTTTGTTACCGATAACTATATGCGTATGGCTGCCAACCTTAACCTTCTTACACCCGGCTCACCCTTCATCTATTACGGTGAGGAGATCGGAATGAGGGGCTCTCGCGGCTCGGCTAATACCGATGCTAACAGAAGACTTGCTATGCTTTGGGGAGATGATGACCTCATAAAAAATCCCGTAGGATCTACGTATCCCGATAAAAATCAGATACAGACGACCGTAGCGGATCAGCTCGAGGATGAGAACAGTCTTTATAACTACTATTGCAAGCTTATCGCAATAAGACATAAGTACCCCGCAATAGCAAGAGGCGATTATAAATCGGTCGGCACTTCAAATAAAAACCTTGGCGGATTTATTATTGAATATAACGGTGAGAAGCTTGGTATAATTCATAATACCTCAACCGAGGAGATAAGCTATGATCTTTCTTCCTGTAAGGACCTTGGCGGTTACACATTCTCACAGATCTGCGACTTGATAGGCTGCTCGGATGCAGAGCTTGATGGCACGGTTCTTACCGTAGGTCCTCAGACCAGTGTTGTTCTTCAATAAGCGAAAAAACAAAGGATTTGTAAATAAAAGTTATGGAAAACAAGTTTATAGTTAATATTATTCATCGCCCTGAGCTTTCTCCTGAGTATGCGGAGAAGGCTTTGGGAAAGGGCGACGGTGTCCGTGATGAGTCGCTGGATATATTCAGATTTCAGCAGGATACAGCGCATAAATACGGACTGAAAACCACAATACAGATAACCTACGCCTCTCTCTTTTCCGACGTTATCATAGAGATGGCAAAGCGGGATCATGAGGAGTTCGGAGATGAGATAGGACTTTCTCTTCTCGGACTTCCGTGCCCCGAATTCAAGGAAAAGTATAAGACAGAGGACTTCTGTATCTGGATGTTTGACGAGAAGACGAAGGAAGAGATCGTTGACGACGTGTTCGGCAAGTTTTATGAGAAATTCGGATTTTATCCCGAGTCTACCGGCAGTTACTTCCTTGATGCTTATACAATAAACTACATCAAGCAAAAGTATCCAAGTGTAAAATGCGCGGTTGCCACTTGCTGGGAAGAGGGCCCAAAGGCCTACCATACCTGCAACAATTCCTGGTATACCATTATGGACGGAGGCCCTTGGAATCCCTGGATACCCTCTAAGGTGAATTCACACTGTCCCGCATCCGATGAGAGCGATGATTCCGGTATTGTAGCTATCCCTCACCTCTCGCGCGATCTTATGGCATGCTTTGACGGCAACGGCTCTAACTTCGGTACTCATCCGCAGAACGTTCTTCGCGGTATGATATATTATGAGGACGGCGAATATGAATATCCCTACCTTTACAATCTCGTTGATCAGTACAGACATCTTGCAAAATATAATGACGGATACAGCTATAACATGATGTTCGTGGGCCCCGGTTGGCTCAACAAGCGCGGACGCTGGGAAGCACCTTATGAACTTCTTGCAAAGTCATACGATGACGGCATGAAATATTATGGCAAGCTCAAATCCGAGGGCAACCTCATAGATATGACCATGAGCGAGTTTGCCGATTATTACCGCAACACGCACAAGGACTATAAGCGCGGCGAGTGCGCACTGTGGAAGGATATCCTTTACGGAAGCAATAAGCAGTATTTCTGGTATGTAGATCCGGCTCTTCGCACCTGCTTTGACTTTAACCAGGGCGGTGCTATGATAGATCTCCGTCCCTATATTGCGAGACTTCCTCAGAAGACGGGTATCGGCACGGATAACGTCTATGACGCCTCCTATCCCTACCTTATTCAGATAAACTACCGTGCGGGCTTCTTCACTCACTATGCGGGCGCAGGAACGATCAAGTCCTGTAAGGTAAGCTGCCGTGGCGAGAGCGCAGACCTTTGTCTTACGAGAACGATGGCGAAGTATGAGCGAACAGAGGACGGAGTACGCCTTATCACCAACCCCGTGTCGCTTGATCTTGGCGGACTTGAGGTCGTGATACAGTCGGTATATACTGTAATCGAGGGTGAAGGAAAGGTAATTACCGAGCGCAGAATACTCAACGACCTCGGTGGCGAGAGCGTCACGTTCAACGAGTATTTTACAGGTGGCTTCGGTACAACGGAATATCAGTCCGATATGACGTCTCTTACTCTCGGTGTTGACTCCGATGAGATGCAGTATTCTTACCACGGTAAGAGAATAATCAAGAAAAATGCCGATAGAGCATTTGTTAATATCCCCGACGTTATGACGGTTGTCGAGATGGGCGGAGATAACGATGAGGCTGAGGTTGAAGAGGGAATAGCATTTTCTCCCGTATATCACATCGGACTCAAAAAAACTATAAGCAAAGGAGCGGTTAAGACATGGCTCAATCTACGAAAGGCAAACTGAATTACCGCTGTCCCTCGTGCTTTATGAGAGATATCGACATAGATATGTTCTTCGATGAGGACAAGAAGGAATATTATTGTATCCGCTGCGCCTTTAACGGCTCTGAGGAGGATGTGCTCAGGCTCAATGAAATGGCAAGATACCGTTACCGTGCGATGAAAAAGAGAGTAGTGGACTTTGGCGAGGATAACGAGCCGATAATCTTCCGCGATCACGTAGGAGGAGAACAATGATACTCGGCGTAGATGTTTCGACGTATCTTGAAGAGCTAGAGCACGGTGCAAGTTATTATGACGGTGATACTCAGATCGATCCCTTGGATGCATTACGTGCCAACGGTGTAAGCTCAATGCGTATAAGAGTCTGGAACGATCCGTACTCTGAGGACGGTACTCCGTATCTTGCAGGGAGCTGCGGTATTGATAACTATATCAAGCTCGCAAAGCTGACGAAGCAAAAGGGCTTTGGAATAATGCTCGATTTTCACTATTCAGACTTCTGGGCAGATCCCGGCAAGCAGATGATCCCGAAGGCATGGAGAAGCTATGATCTTGATGAAATGGTGGATGCCGTGTATAGTTTTACCGCAGAAACTCTCTCAAAAGCGGTAAGCGAAGGTGTCTGTCCCGAATATATTCAGGTAGGTAATGAGATAACCAACGGTATGCTCTGGCCGATAGGCAGACTTTCGGAGGGCGAGTGTGAGCGCACCAATTATGAGTCGCTTTGCCGTCTTATAGATGCCGGGTGCCGTGCTTGCCGAAAGATCGTTCCGGAGGCAAAGATAATTTTGCATCTCGAAAAAAGCAACGATAAAGCTGTATATCAAGAGTTTTTCGGAAAAATGCAAGAAGCGGGAATCGATTACGATATAATCGGTGCATCATATTATCCGTATTGGCACGGAACCCCGACAGAGCTTTTTGATAATCTGGAGGCTTGCCGTAGATTTGGCAAGGAGCTTATGGTAGTTGAGCTCGGGTACGGATTTACGACACGCGGATATCAGCTCGGCGGTGAAGAATGCAGGCTAGTGATCGATCCCGAGAGGGCATATGTTCCGGGATTTACCGAGATATATCCCGTGACTCCCGAGGGGCAGGAGGCCTTTGTCAGAGATTTTCTTTCATTGGCGCGCGATCACGGTATAAGCGGTGTTTATTACTGGGAACCCCTTTGGCTTCCCGGTGAGGGCATATGCTGGGCATCCGAGGCAGGACAGGCTTATATACACGAAGAGGGAAAATCCACGACAAACGAGTGGGCAAATCAGTGTCTTTTTGATTACTGTGGCAAAAAGCTTCCCGCATTCGATGCATATGCACTTTAAATTAATTGTAAGGAGAAAACGAAATTCATCAGCTATAAAGAGGAACAAGAACGGTAGGTTTTTTGCGTGACTTCGCAGTGCCTTCGTTCTTGTTCTTTTTTTCGTCACAGGGGAAAAACGTTTGAGAATATAAACGGTATTTTCGCAAATATTATATCACACAGCGGCTAAATTCATTTTTTGGATATTAAACATATGTTTTCTAAAATTTCAATTCGCATTTTGTTTAAAAAAACACAACCCATTTTGTACATTTCGCCAAAAATAAAGTGAAAATTAACCTTGATATTGACAAATCATCCAAAGGATGTTATCATTATATAGCCTAAGGGCAAAATAAAAAAATTTTTAATAGGAGGATTACTCGTATGAAAATGAGTAAAATCTTATCACTCGTTCTCGTTCTCGTTATGCTCGTTTCTGCTTTTGCAGGATGTAAGAAGAAGGAAAAAGACGACGAGAACAACGATCTCGCAGGTACTTATAACATTACAATGTGGGTTTCCGAAAAGGAAGGCGTTGCTGACCAGTTCAAGGCTCAGATAGATGCTTTCGAGGCTGCTAACCCCGGCATCGTTATCAACGCTGAGATCGAAGGCGTTACAGAGGCTGACGCAGGCTCCAAGGTTGTAGCAGACGTTGCTTCCGCTCCCGACATATACTGCTTCGCACAGGACCAGCTTGCTCGTCTTGTACAGGCTGCTGCTCTCGCTGCTCCCGGTAAGGGCGCTACTGAGACCATCAGAAATAACAATGACGCAGGTTCCGTTGCTGCTGCTTCTGTTGCAGGCACACTTTACGCTTATCCTATGACAAGCGATAACGGCTACTATCTCTACTATGACAAGAGCATAATCTCTAACCCCGATAGCCTTGAGGATATCATTAAGGCTTGCGAAGAGAACAACGTTAAGTTCCGTTTCGCTCTTGAGAATGCTTGGTACACCGCATCCTTCTTCTTCGCTACCGGTTGTTCTTCCAACTGGAAGATGAATGAGGCAGGCGAATTCATCGGTATTGATGATAACTTCAATTCCGCAGAAGGTCTTATCGCTATGAAGGGTATGAAGAAGCTCGCTCAGTCTTCTTGCTACGACTCCGATGCTGACCAGTTCACCGATGCAGGTGCTATCGTAACCGGTATCTGGAACGCAGGCGCAGCAGCAGAGCACTTCGGCGATAACCTCGGTGCTACCGATCTTCCTTCCTTCACAGTTGACGGCCAGTCCTACCACCTCGGCTCTTACTCCGGTAACAAGCTTATGGGTGTTAAGCCTCAGACTGACGCTAAGAGAGCAGCAGTTCTTTCTCTTCTTGCTCAGTACCTCACAGGTGAAAAGTGCCAGTCCGAGAGATTTGCAAGTTTCGAGTGGGGTCCCTCTAACAAGGCAGCTCAGGCTTCCGAGGCAGTTCAGAAGAACGTTTCTCTTGCAGCTCTCGCAGCTCAGAACGCTTACGCTACTCCTCAGGGCCAGATCGGCGGCGCTTGGTGGGATATAGCTAAGGTTCTTGGCGCAGACGCTAAGGCAGCAGCTGATGACGCAGCTCTTCAGACCGCTCTTAATAACTACGATGCAGCTATCGCATCTTGGCTTGAGATTCCTCCGGAAAAGAGATATGCATGGACCGTTATCGGTTCTGTTGGTAACACATCTTGGGATACCGATTTCACTATGACTGAGGAGCCTGCAGGCACATGGACTTCTGTTGCTATCGAGATGAAGGCAGGACAGGAATTCAAGGTTCGTCAGGGTCTCTCCTGGGATAACAACTACGGTGTAAACGGCGAAAAGAACGGTGCTAACATCGTTGTTGAAGCAGACGGAACTTACAAGGTTCAGCTTGTAATCACCGATGCAGGTGCTACCATCACTCTTATTCCCGCATAATAGCCTATAAATTATTATTTGTGAATAATAAATGTTTTGGGGCGAGCATCTCGCTCGCCCTGAACAGATAAGGCATTGTTAGCCGACATACAAGGACGACAGTTGTCTTGTGTTTCGACTAACAATGCCTTCTCATTATGAAAAGGAGTTATATAAACTCGGTTTATATTTTGAGTTATGAAGAAATTAAACGATTTAGAGTATTTGAAGCTGAGTAAGCTTCAAGCCTTTTGGTATAAGGTGCAGCTCTTCTTCTTTGCGATTCCCGGTTGGTTTAAGAACCTCGGTCTTAAGATATGGGCGTTCATTAAATCCTGCGGTATCGCAGTTAAGGATGAAGCGCTTGATATAGCACACACCTTCAAGAATGGCAACTGGGCTGTCAAGCTGTCGTTCTTCATCTTCGGCTTTGGCAACCTTTATTACGGACAGATAATGCGCGGAGTTCTTTTCCTCGTGTTTGAACTTATATTCATAGTATATATGGTACTTCCAAGCGGAGGTGGCTATTGGCTCGGCAAGTGTAACTGGTTCGAGAAGGGCGCTACCATTGGTACAGTACAGGGTAAATTTGAGTATAATTACGTTTACGACACTGACGTATGGGTAAAGGGTGACGACTCTGTAAAGGTGCTTCTTTACGGTCTTCTTACCGTTATATTCATCATCGCATTCATATACACCTGGAGACTCCAGGTTAAGCAGTGCCGTCTTTGTATGGATATAACCGCAAAGGGCAAGAAGGTAAAGAGCGGTAAGGACGATCTCAAGTCTCTTCTTGACGATCAGTTCCATAAGACGCTTCTTTCACTTCCTCTTTTTGGAATTATGGCATTCACCGTGCTTCCCATAATCTTCATGGTGCTTATCGCTTTCACAAGCTACGATGCAGC
>JAEIGA010009211.1_pt1 | contig 14932 bp, 19 predicted proteins | sample 9270691 | NCBI WGS metagenome assembly JAEIGA01 (sample SAMN17057246, study PRJNA624740) | gut metagenome | biome: biome; isolation source: fecal sample | host: Bos grunniens | place: China: Xizang | collected 2019
ACCTCCCAGAACTTGAGGTAAAACTAAAGAGCGGTGAGGGTCAATCAGCAACGATTCGGAAACAGCTTATTGACAGACTAGAGAAGCAGATGGTAGATTTCAAAACCCAAGAGGCTAAACAGTATGACCTATTGGAAACCGGCATATATACTAACGAGGTGTTCCTAGAAAGAAATGCTGCGCTCAGAGAGAAAATAACCTTATGCTTCAAGCAGCTAGAAGAGGCAAAAAAGAACCTACCGCAAGCCATTGATTATGAAGAAAAGATTATGACACTTAAAGAGGCTATCAATATCATAGACGATGATACCGCAACAATAGAGCAAAAAAATAGGCTCTTGAAAGCCATAATCAAAAACATTGACTATGTGTCAGACAAGAACCAACCTAGAGGAACTAACGATTTCAAGTTGAGCATAACGCTCAATATTTAATTTTACCCACTTGACCTACCTAGTGTGTTCGTATTTATCTGCACACACAAGATAGTACAACGCACAAGCCCTTGATACACCTAGTATAAACGATAATTCAGAAAAATCAACAAGAAAAAAGGGGAGGCATGAGCCTCCCCTTTTCTTTGTCCTTTAAGCCTTCTTCTCGGCCTGAGTACCAAAGTAGAATGCAATGACGGTAGATACCACAATCATCACATTATCTGCAGTGATGGCACCGGTCAAAGCCAGGTATGCAAATACTGCAATTACTACCATAGTAATAATGGTCTTGACCTTAATGAGGTTTGCGAGGTTCTCAACAAATTGTTTCATAATATTTCCCCCTTATGTTTCCACGTCCCATTTTGTGACATGCTCATAGATTTCGTCGATAAAGCTGTTACCACCCATCGCCTTGTATGCCTGATACATCATCACGAAGTTTTCAGCTTCATACTGGCGAAGTTTTCTTGCGTCTTTGTTCTTATGGTAAGTCCTCAACATATCGGTACGGAGCTGGCACTTCTGCCCCTCGCGGATTTTTGCTTGCTCTCTGAAGCACTTCCATAAAACAGCAGCTGCACCCGCAATAGCACCGATATATCCGATATAATCGGCAATGGTTTTCAAAATTCCCACCGGTATCACCCCCTATGTAAATCGCTTATGATTTCTTCAAGTAGTCACTGTGGCAGAAGCCAACTTTGCCAGACTCACTGGCTACCATATACCAGGCACCATTATAGAAACCATAGCAGATCACCTTTGTGCCGTATTTCATCAATTCGACAGTAGGTTCACTTGTGGAAGCACCGGAGCGAAGCCACAGGCCAACTTCGGGAGTGACGGTATACACGCCCCACTTGGACACACTGAACTTTGCATCGGAAGTTTCTTCCTCTGTATTGACAAGAGCATTGACATCCTTTCTGAAGGTGTCCATAGACTTGCCGTATTTCGTGAACCAGTGCTTCACATCACCGTGATTGGATGCGATTCCTCTCTTGTAGCCTTCGCTGTGGTCGATGAGTACACCGTCTGCCATCGGGTTGAGGTTGTACTCCTTACACAGATGGGCGCACAGTTCCACAGCTTCCTGATAGACCTTACCAAAGTAGGTCGCATTCTTCAGGTTGTCCTCACAAATCTCAAAACTGATGTGGGTGTTGTTCGCACTGCCTTTCTTGCCAGAACCGGCATGCCACCCACGGTGATCCCAAGGCAAGGTCTGGTAGGTTGCAACAGAACCATCCTTCAGTGTGCCGATAAATGCGTGTACACACACGTTCAGGCCACCCATATTCCAGTGGTTGTTGTACTGGTTTTTACCAAGCAGACCATCATCGGGATTGACATATCGTCTCAGTTCGGTGTTGGGTGCGCCAGTACTATGTACCATAATCCCCTTGACGGTTATTTTTTGACCCTTCTTATAGCAGTCATTTTGGGTAAGAATCAGTTTGTGTAAGTTCATTGCAATACCTCCTTATTCTTCGTAAGCCACTCCGAAACGGTCAAATGCTTCTCTAACCTTTTCGCTTTTAACCAGCTTCTTCAGCTGACCGTGATTTAATTCAGCACATATGATTTCTAAGACTTCCTTAAAATCTGCTTTTGCATCAGCAGTTGCACTATTTAAGACTGCTTTCTTCATACATTGACCCCCATTTCCCGCAAGGCGGCTTGATAGTCCGCTTCGGTTGCTTCGTCCTCGGTGGCTTCCTCGCTCATACGCCGCGCGGCTTCTTCCTCTGTGATTTCGTACCAACTTGTGCCATCGTCATCCTTGCCAAGACGGACAGTTGTGCCAAAAGAGGAGCTGTCGGTCAGCATCATACCTTCATCAGCAAGCAAGACAGTTGTGCCGTTGTCAATAATCTTCTGCATCTCAATTCCCCCTTAGTAGACAAGTGTCCAGTTCTTTGCGGTGATGGCATCCTTCTGTGCTTGGGTCAGTTTGTTGCCCACATCTGCGTGGAAGGTCAGTGTTTTAGCACTTGCACCCGTTAAATCATCAAGTCCATCTATGATGGATTGGATAGAAGCATCCGAAAGCAATTTGGAATTAACAAAGGTAATGTGTTGGAATATTGCCCCTTCCGCAAATCGCACTTCTTTTAACTTGCTACAAGAAGCAAAGGTATTTGTGAAGTTGTTAGTCCATACCCTACAATCATCCAACTCGCCTATGATTTCTTCAAGCGATGTACAGGAATGAAAAGCCATATACCAATCACCAAAGGGAAAATAACACTCGCTCAAATCCACCTTTTTGATACTGTAGTTATAGCGGAACATTCCCGATGCGTGACAACTTGTTGCACTTGCCGTGCCGGTTAGTTTTACGCTCACAAGATTTTTCGTTTCTTGGAACATTTGCGTTACAGTTGTACAAATAGAAGGAAGTTCAAAGGTTAGCTCTGTATTGCTTGGGAAAACCGATTTCATAAACAAGGAGTTACAAGTGCCAAGATATTTAGTCCAAAAAGTCTTGGCTTCGGTTTCTTCCACACCTTTGTTGTAGCCTTCCGCTTCGCCATCGGCATAGCCCTCATCATAGCCACCGCCACCGCCTTCTGCGGCACCCTTGTCATAGCCGGCTTGATATACTCTCTGTACATTCTCTGCTACGATTTGGAGTTTCTCAGCAATACTCATACGGACTCACCTCCGATGATGCTCTCCTGCGAGGCGATAATTTCATCCAGCGCAGCGTCAATATCACCAATGGAGGTAGTAATTTCCTCAAATCTACCTTCCAAATACGCGTTGGTATCCGCATTTTGGACGAATGCCTTACTTGTGAGCAGGTCGAGAATGACCTTCACCACCACATTCTCGCTAAACAAGTGGTCAATATCGCCCACATTGTTTCCGTGTGCATCGGTGAAAGCAAACTCACGGGAAGCGGTGACACCATTCTCGGGATAATACACAATTAGACCAGTAACTTGTGAGCAATCTACAGGAGAACGGAACACAACTTCCATGCCATCATAGATATTGTTTTGTAAATCAACTCTAATGTTCATCTTAAACACCTCACTCTACTGTTGCTGTCAGAATCGCATTTGCTACCCGGCTGTCAATGTACTTCTTGATATCCATGACATACTCCAGTTTCATATGTGCAGAGGCATCATTGGAAACAGCGGTGTTATCTCGGTAGGTACGCAAGGCGGCGTAGGCGGCGATTTCTTCCGCAGTTAAAGCGGTTTCGATAGGGGTTGCGAGTGGACACAAGAACACCGAATCCTCACTACTCATAATAGACTTAGCGGTACTTTGGTCAATAAACCGCATATCATTTACAACAAGTCCATCCGTTGTACAATAGCATCTTCCACTCCGTGTAGAACCTATCCAGCCTTCATATCGTGTGGACATTGGTGCTGTTTTATTGGAAATACCTTGCGACCATACCGAAATGTAGGGGACACCATTATCGTGTGTGCCAAGCGCGCCGAGTGTCGCCATCTGCTGAGATATGATTTTATGAATCCTTTTTACATACACACCCCTCGCAAGGTCAATCTCATCACAGATCCACTGCTGACCATTCGCGTCGGTGTAGTTTCCCCCGGTGGTAACCGGAATACCAGGTAAACCATCGGGTGTCTCCACGGTCAGGTTCCGCTCCTCGTTCTCCCCAGCTACAGTTACTGCAATGCTACCACCGTCACCGACGCTCACAAGTTCAACGGGAGCATCCGGTGTAGGTGTTCCGTTCTGGGTAGTCTTACCGTAGATGCTTAGTCCATACAACTTGCCGCCACTAGCATCAGACACGGCAATGCTTTCACCATAAACAGAATTGATCGAAGCAGAAGATGCTGCCCATTCTCTTGCCACGGGGTCAACGAAACTGTCATATGTTTTGTCATTAAGAGTCAGACTTTTCATTTCAGCCATATTATCACTCCTTTATCTTTTCCACCGGCCTACGATATAGACCGATGCGTCAACTGTGCTATTTTCCGTAAAACCGCCACCGGAATTATGTACCCAGATTTTACATTTGTCTTTTCCATATGCCAGTTTGATATTCCACGGTAGAGATTCAGCGGCATTGCCTCCATAAGAATTAAGGGTTCCGATACCGCAGAACACACTTGTCAGAGCGAATGGATAGCTGAATTCTTCAGAGGCTAGCACATTTCCATTTTCATAGGCTGCGGTTCCATAGCCCCACAACTCAGCACGACCGTTACTCCATTTACAGTATGTCCACATACCGCTTGCCCCTTCTTCCACAGGGTAGCTTTGTAAGAATCCAAGAGGTACGGCATCGGTGTCGCCCTCCGGCGTGGGAAGACCGGTCACCTTATTGCCGTTCATATATAAACCCCATGCCGAATCAATAGCGTCGGTCTTCTCGTTGTACTTACCTAGACCGAGACCATTCTTCACACCGTCCCGATGCCAGTAGACCTTGTCCGTGGGGATAATGATTGTAGCGAGTGCAGTATTACCGACATCGTCAATCGCTTGAACCTCGACTCGGTAGGTATTCGTTGCCAGAAGGTCGCCATCCAACAGAGGTACGGTGATAATCTCGTCACTACTCAGGTTATCCGCAGCCAATATTGTCTCCCAATCGGAATAATAGGAGACGTTCTCCCTTCTGTATCTATAGCGGATCTGACAGAAGTTCTTCTGCACTCCACCGGACAGAACGGGAGCGTAGCTTCTCTTGGCGACGATCTGTAGGTAGGTGCCACTTTCGTCGCTCTCACCGTCTTCATTACACCTAATAGCCGACACATTCTCCAGTTTGGGAGCTTGGTATGGGATAACATCGATGTACTGCTGCCAGATCCCCGTAAGTTCTCTGGTGTCCGTAGCATACACAGCTACATGAACCCCTCCGTCCGTATTCAAATAATCCGAGGTGTACTGTTCTGCCTCACCAAGGCTTACACCACCCACCGTCATGGAATGGGACTTAATGTACCCTCCAGTTACAGAGGTAGCAGTGATATCGCCCTTGACCTTACTCTGTCCCTGGATATATAGCCCGTTAAACTGCTCTGGTAGAGAATGCACAGGGGATAATTCTACGTCAATGTATGGGTGCAGCATCTGATCGTCAGGAACCGTGACCTCAAAGGTTGCGGACGATGTGTTGCCGATTTGTACAGTACCGGCACTATCATGGAAGGTATGCAGGTAAACATGCACCGTCCCGCGACTGCTATCACTTGGAATCTGAAATACTACATCCAGGGGAATCGTGAGTCCGGTGTAGGTGTACTCAGTAGTCTTATTAGGATGTACCACCTCGGTGCTATATTTCCAGTCACCTAGCTGGAATCCCAGCTTGTAGTAGAACGCAGCAGACTTAGGAGTCCACGTCACCGCACAGTCATTTCCCAAAACCACATTCGCAGCCGAGGATATTGCAGATGCTCTTGCTATTTGAGGGAGCGAGTAAGTAGCAGTTCCGGTACAGTTGACAGGCCAGTCATAAATACCAGCTTCAACATAAACCGTAAAATCACGGTTGCCCTCGTCATTGTGGGTAAAGGTATATGTACCGGTGGTAACAACCGTTCCCTCATATAACTTAATCTGCCCATTGCTACTCATGGTGTGACGGAATACGGTCTCACCGTCGATGGTCACCTTGATGTTCTGGGTCATTTTATAACCCGACGCAGAATCTCCGCCCTTTAACGTCCAGTCGATAGTAGTCTGGTTATTATTGGTATCAGGTTCTCTAGCGACCCAAGAGAACACTAGATTTCGGTCCCTACAACTATTGGTATTAAAACTTCCGTTTGATGCCATATGTTAAGCACCTCCAATCCACTTCGAAACAATGGTCCCGTCAGCCCTCGCAGTATCGATAAACTTACCATGCTTGAAGTGACCAAGCTCATCGCCTTCTTGTCTCTGGATTCCCGTTATTTCAATATTACTGATGGACATCTTCTTATCACCGATGGTAGCCACCTCATTACCACCTCGGTCATAAAAGGATAGTTTATCCGATGTAAACCGAGCGTACTTATCAAAGGTGGTAATGCCTTCGGCATTTTTGGTTCGCTGACCGATTTCGATACCGTAGACAGGCTTATCACCAGTGTCATCCAACAAGCCCGTCTTAATGTTCGCTTGGGTTTCATTTTTGTACTGATCCAAACTCTCAAACTTTGCCGTGATATCCTTGGAGGTTTGTTCAACTTCAGATCTGTATTTTTCAAAATTTTCCCCGGAGACGAATGTTTCCTCAACATAGGTCTTGAGGTTTTCAGTAGTGAGTTCCAGCCCACTAACCTTTCCGTCAAGTGTCTGGTTCTTAATGATAAGACCGTCCACGGTCTTAGACATTTCCAGCACCTTACCGGTTAAGTTTTTGAATTTTTCAGATGCCACGCTAGCAGCAGAATCGTAAGATTTGTCGCCGGTACTAGAAATCGTAACACCACTGGCAGAGACATTCATCCGCATTACAAGGCTCATAAAGGCATGACCATTGATGTCTCTCACACCGATGATTTCACCTGCTCGAACTTTGAGTGTTCTCGGCAGTCTAACAGAAAACGGCACATAGGTCACATTTCGCAGTTGCTCATATAGTGTCTTAGCGACCCTGGTCACATCCTCGGTGGAACAAGCCCCAAGGAGCGCATTTTGAGATACGGCATAGCAGTTACCAGTAGCATCTGCTGGGTATATCACACCTATATCGTCATCAGAATGCTTAATCTGCACCCGGGTAATTGCGTCTGTTTCATAGGTTTCATAAGACAAGCTACCTTGTAAATAGGGTACTGCAACACCAGTTGCCAGTGTCACATTGCCATCTTCGTCAACCACGCTAATATTATTGATAAGAGCAATGACATTTCCTTCCCCATCATCCCTAACGGTCATTTCATCACTGGTAATGACTACATTGCCGTATGTGTCAGTTACGACGATATTGACAGGATTGGCATAACCCTTTCTATAAGTGACATTGGTAGACACGTTTATGGTATACTGGGCAAGTTCAATCTCGCCGTCAGCATTTGCTCTGACAAATCGACCTGCCAATGCGCCTATCCAAGACAGTACTTGTCTACAAGTGATATTGTCAGCATAGAATGCATTGATCGTAATATCTTGGTTGGGAAATTCACCACTGGCGTAGGAAACACCACAATATGAACAAGCATACGACAGCAGTTCCTTGGGTGTCATAGGAAACAACGCTTGGTGGTCTCTCAGCCACTCAGAGAAGGACTTCTCAGTCTTGGATATGTTATCGTAGGCAGAGAATCGAATGGTCGTTCTCGATGCCACGGTAGGTTTCTCAGCAATAAATTCACCGATAAGTGTTTCCACACCATCCTCGACCATATAGTATGTGAGGACTTCTCCCTGTTGGATCGCCTCGGTGGAGCGAATCTCAACGGATAACTCAGATGCCGTAACATCACCAAAAGAAAGATTTGTGTTACAGTTAACTTCCTCTGTAAATTCACACGAAATGATAACAGAGGAGTCGATGATACTGCCGTCACTTCGCACTAGCTTGTTTCTTAACATTTCATCGACCCCTCCTTTTACATCTCGATAGCATTGATACTGACATCAGTGTAAATATCTTCACCAAGTGCTGCACTATAATAAGTGTAGGAACTATCGGCAGAATAAGCAGACATTTTCTGCACTACACCTCTGTCCTTGAATGTGAGGGTAAATTCTTTACCCTGCATTAGATTTAGAACATAATCTAGTTCGCTTGCAGTAAGGACTTTCCACTGTAGGTTTACCTTACGAATGTCTCGCCTTACCCAATCGATGTGCATAACGCCGTCCTCGGTTCTACCAGAGGACGAACCAGCAAGGTTCGTATGCTCGACTCTTATGCCAGCAGAGGGAATGTAAAGATGACTATCGTTCACCATCCACTCTCCGGTGGTATCCATTTTTGCCATCTTTACACACCTCCCAGTAACGGATTATGACCCGTTCTCATAGCTTCTTGTCTTGCTCTTGAGACAACAACCTCAAACAGCACTTTATCATTGACCTTGGCTTCAACGACCTGACTACCTTGAGAGCCACCCATAGCAGAGGAAACGGCTTGGTATACGCCCTTGGATACAGACTCAACAATCTGGTCGTTATTCACAACAGCAGAACGATTGCCAATCGTACCTACCAACTCGGGACCAGCTTCGTTTGCGATGAAGATTTCTCCGTCGGCGGGGAAACCACCCATAGCGTATGCCTTGAACTTGATGCTAGCAGTACCGTCCGTACCCATATTGACTGTACCCTTCAGTGTGGGAAGACTGGTATTTTTAAGAGCCTTGGCTACTCCAGATCCTAGGTTTTGACCGAATGTGTAACCCTGGTTGTACCCAGTGGTGGTGTCGAAAGCACTGCTAATCAGCTCATTCGAGACGGGAGATAGGGGTGCCGCCAGCACACCATCACCGACAGCGGTTGCCACTTTGGTACCGGTTGCTTCCGCAACGGGAGTCATGTTTGTACTGAGTTCCCCCAGACCCTCCTCGATTGCATCCTCGATGGGAGTTACATACTTCCACTTCCACTGATTGGAACCACCGTCCAAGTATCCATCGAACATAACATCTAGGATATCGTCCATTGTGTCAGATGCCCATGTTTGTCCTTCGACTCCCAATGTTTCAAAACTCTCGTTGATATCCGTACTGATAGGTGCTATGACATTCCGTTTGTAGTTCTCCAGTGCATTATGGACATATGTAGACTCGCTACCACCATTCCACCATTTTCTAAACCAACCCATGTCATTCCACTCTTCAACCGCCTTGTCTTTAGCGGCGGCAGCCTTACGGATCATATCCTCTTGCACGGCATCGTAAAGAACGGTCAACTGATCATCAACAGATTGCAACTGGCGTTGTCTATCAGATTCGGCAATCGTAATCCACTCATCAATCTTTGCTTTCAGATTGTCATCGGTTGTCCAATTCTTCATCGTTTCCAAATTTTCGATGATGGAATCGGATGCTTGATTGATGGAATCCTTTGCTTCAGCAGAACTAGCGGTTACTTGAGAGAAGAAATCAGTCTTGGCTTCCTTGTCGCCCCAGTCGATATTGCCAATCGAGTCTTTAAGGGTATCAAACACACCAGTGTATTCATCAGTGACACCAATCAGGGAGTTCATCTTATCCTCGATTTCTAACCACCGAGTGCCGAATTCTTCTTGTGTAATTTTGCCAGATTCCAGGTCACGGGAAAGGTTGTCCAATTCTGTCTGCAAGGCGGTCAAAGTGCCAACACCTTCGCCACGAATTTGCTGAAGGATTGCCATAACTTCGGGAATACTCTGACCTGCTTTCAGCAAGGCTTCACCAAACGAACCGCCAATAGCCATAACAATGTTGTCATAGATACTATCCATAATGCTTTTCGTATCGGTTTTGAGTTCATTGAACAGACTCTTAATCTCTCCAATTTTCTCGGATGCGGTAACCGACCCAATGCTCAAGGCTCTGGCAATGCCGTCGATACTCTTCTCCGTGTTATTGACAGAGTCACGCAACGAGTCAATATTGGCTTGATTGTCGATAATAGGCTGATTGGTAGAAACGATACTTTCCATCAAACGACTATAAGCGTCTGCAATATCACTGATGTGTGCGCCAGTACCGGAGTAAAATGCTTCGTTGCTCATAGCAGTCATCATTTCCTCTTCAGCCTTTGTTACACCAGCGATAGCACCAACCAAACCGACTATGGCAGCTATAGCTAAACCAGCGGGACCTAGAGCGGCATACATTGCGGCACCGGCTGCGGTGGCGACCACACCTATTGTCACAATTTTACCTGCGACATTATCGCAACCCATGACGAGGTCATGCACAGCATCACGCACCATCGTAAATTCAATAAACCCGGCTACAGCCACGACAAGGGTCTTTTGCAGTGTACTCAGGCTCATCCGTATACTGTCAAAGCCACCACGGATGGATTGTAGAACCGTACCACCAGTAACACGGATAAGAGAAAATCCGTTCAAGAACCAATCGACGAATGTAATCCCCTTAATCCACGCCCAAAGCGATTTTAGTGCGCCCATCAACTTCACGATGGCAATAAGACCGACACCTAACAATACAATTTCCTTGTATTCAATTAAGTAGTCTACCAACTTCTCGACAGGCTTCAGTAGCTTCTTTACGGTCTTATAAACCTTATCGGTCTTCTTGCTGATCTCACCCATGAAGTCATATTCGGGTAATTCAAAACCAAAGGAACCGCCAGTAGTAGCACCAGCACCGGCACCGGAAGAACTATTGTCAGCCATCACATTTAGTTCGTCGATGCCAAGTAGGGTCTTCTTCAGTTTCTTGGCACTACCTGCCGCCTCGTCAAGTGCATCAGATGCATTTTCACCACCGGATGCAAGACCATTCACACCAGAATAGTCTATTTCCGGTAAAGTAAACCCAAACACATTCGCCAAGTTATTAGCGATGTCTCGGATCACCCTCAAGAATGCGATTGCATACGGGAGAACAGCGTTCAAAGCCGGGATGAAGATGTTACCCAACGCCCGTGCCGCTTGAGTTGCCTGTGCGCTCAATATGCGGAGTTGGTTCGCAGGAGCATCTAGTGTTCTCGCCATATCACCCTGGGCAGTAGTAACCTGAGTCATAATGGCGTAGTATCGGAGTTCGGCTTTCTCAGCTTGTGTCATGCTGGACACCGCCTTGTCAATACCAAGGCTTAACGCAACCGCCTCCAACTTAGCCTGAGAAAGGTCATAACCGAGTCTACGCAGAGGCTCAAGTTCACCGGAGATACCAGACTGCAACTTCTGCATAGCATCTTCGACCTTGATGTTGAAGAAGGACGATATGTCATAACCCAACTGAGTCAACTGCTGAGACATCTTTGCGGCTCTATCCGTAGCCACACCGAAGCCTGTACCCAAGGTCATGAACACACCTTGATTTCGCATCCAAGCAGACGGGTCAATGCCCATCGCCTCACCAACGGTTTCTGCATACTCCTTTGCGGAATCTGCATACTCACCCATGGCTACGGTGAACAAGTTGAGGTTTTCTACATAATCGTTGGATTCCTTTATCCACGAAGAAACAATCTGACCTGCCTTCTTTAGCGTGAAAGCAGCCGCAGTAACTTTCGCCCCTAGGTTCACAAACGATTTTGCAGACTTAGTGTTGGCGGTAACAACTTTCTCTTCGCTTTCACTTACCTTCCGTAATTCAGTAGAGACTCCCGATAAACCGCAACCACCCTTGGTAGCCGCCTTTAACCTCTCAAGAGTTTTGATAAGAGCATCGAGGCTTTTTTGAGCATTTTGGGCATTACCTACAATTTGTAGTTCCAATGATTCAACACTAGCCATAATACTCACATCCTCTCTTACTTAGAATTAAAGCGTTTATTCAGGGCTTCCATCTTCGCTTCCATATACCGCTTCGCCTTTTCTCGTTCCTTCTCCTCCCGGAGTTTCTTCTCGTCAATCCTCTCGCGTTCAGTAATAGAATACGGGTGATCGGCATACGGACGGGGTTTAGTCCCCTTTTTGGCAAAGGCTTGATAAATCGGGGAAACATCGCACAGGGCTTCGTAGATATACATTCCTTGTAACCACAGTTCTTGATTTTTCCGTTGTCTACGCAACTCGTCAGCCTTACGGTAATATTTAGCAAGCATCGGATCACCATCCCAATACTGTTCGGGGGTCATACCGATTAACAAATAAAATGGAAACGCATCATAAAACGTCTTGGTGTAACTATTGGAAAAGGGGACGGATTGCCCGTCCCCCACGACGGACTCCGAGGAAGTTACCAACTCTGAGTCCAGGTTAAATTTTCCGCAGACTCAGCCGGCTCATCGATCAGGGCCATAATAGGCTCACTGTACATCTCGGCCAGCTTACCAATAAGGTCCGCTTTGTTGGTCATCTTGGAGTAAATTTCGTCGATTACCTCACGCTTCACCAACTTGTGATGCGCTTTGAATGCACCGGCGAACAGAGTAGGCAGCGTGGACATCGGCTTGTTCTGCAAATCTTCTGCTACGAAGCCGTTTCTCTCCATCTGCTCGACCGTTCTACGTGTGAACTCCAGCGTATAATCAGTACCGTTATAGTTAAAATTAAGCTGCTTACTCATGATTTACTCTCCTTTATAATTAGGCATCTTCGCCCATTTTGATGGGAGTGGATGCTGCAATACTTACGGTCATGCCGACCACTTCGTTCACGCCACCGCCGGTAATATACACGGACAACTGACCATCGAACTCAAACTTACCATCAGAACCAGTGGGAGTAGCCACGCCACCTGTCTCGGTACCACCCAGCCAGACAGCAAAACTGCCGCTAGTGCCTTCCATAGCCTTCAGCTTGGCGTAGTCTTCCTTGGTGTAGTTGCACTCAAAATCAAGTGCATCCAGGCTCTGAATGCCCATGATATTGGTGGTCATGGAATCAGACAGAGTGGTGGTTTCCAGCAGTTCAGGTGCGCCACCCAGGTCAGGGAAGGACTTAATATCAATCAGCTTTTCCCACTTCTCGGAAACCTTGTGCATGAGAAAAGACTTGTAGGTAGAAATAGCCATAATAATTACCTCCTATAAATTTTGTAATCAGAAGAAACAGCCGCCCGATACCGACCTACCATACGATAGATGGTAGAATCGTATTCGTTAGGGACAGGAGTGAGAGTAGATCTCACGAAACCCATTGCGGTCATTTCGTGGTCAATGAGTGCTATAATAGCCTTGCACTCAGACTTCTTGCCGCTAGTCTTATTGGAGTAGACATTCACTTCGTACATCACGTTAACGTGGTTCTCGTTGGAACCACTATCCACCGTAGATTCCAGAGCAGAATTATCCATCTCCATCAAAGATGCGGCCGGGAAAGACGGTGGGGACATTACATATTCACCCACCATAAAGATGTTCGGAAATTGCTCACGAACTCGATTCGCAATTCGGTCAAACACCTCATTTTCGATGTCAATCATCCGAACACCTCCTTTGCAATTTGCTGAAGTTTACTTCGCATTTCTTCGCTTGCATACCACATCGGCATTGCAGCCGGGTTACCATGTGTGATAACCAGTTCACCGCTCTCATCCTTAAAGCCCCAGGCTTGTCGTTTACCATAGCCCTTACCATATTCGCCAATGCCCACGATGTCATCGGGGCGAGAATTGGGATAAGGCTCACCGGAGTTATGGTAAACACCAGCACCGAACTCTATGAAGGCAACCGCTTTACCCTTTGCCTCAATAACACAACCATTCTTGGTAATCCTAAGATTAACAGATGAATCGTTTGTGCCATCGTACATAGCAGTAGTGAATCTTACGGATGCCTCACGCACACCGATTTCACTTAACATCCTCAACAGCTTGTTCTTCATGGTCTCAAGAGAATTACGATAGGTTCGTATCTGCTTGATGGCATCGTCAATACTGTCTTCAGTTAAGTGCATTTTGATGATCTTCTTAGCCACGGACACTCACCTTACTTACTGCGATAGACACGCTGTTAAGACTGGTTGCTACCTGCTTCACGATGTAATCATAGGGAGTATCGGTAGTACCATCAGCTTTGATCTCAGGGAGTGTATCGATCCAAAGGACGGATGTTTCTGCGATGGGGAACTTCGGGTCATCAAGAACGATGATTCGGTCATAACGCACATCGTCACCAAACTGACGAGTGGTAGACTCTCCTCTAGCAGCAGAAACATTCGCCATGACGGCAACCGGGTTCTCATAAGAAATCTCATACTCACCAGTTAGGTTGCCGTATTCATCCTTGAGAGGAGTTTTTCCGTGGTAATTAGCGTAGAAAATGCGAATTTTGTTTCGAGACAAAGTTCTCATCAAATCACCCCCACCATAGGAGTGATTGCACCAAGCATAGATTCCGGGACATCTGCACTCTCATAAGAACGGGAGATGCCATTTTCACTATGACCCGTTTGACCTTCCGCTCCACGCTTATTCAACAGATAACTGGCGATTTCGCAGTGAAGGAAATCATATCTGCTGGGAACCTCGGTCTCCTCAGTACCATAGGGGTATGCTCGATTAAGAATTTTGCTACCGGCGATGTCGAGGTAGGCAAGCAACACCTCCTCAGTATCGGACTCACCAACCATAGCTTTTAGCAGCTTCAACTTTTCCGCTTGAGTCATGTTGCTTGCCTCCTTTAGGTTTCAATTAAGCAGACAGGGTGATCTTGACAGCCTTGGCTTCGTTGGTCAGGGCAACGACATAGTACTTACGGGTGAACACGTCGTTCTGACGAGTGTTACCGATGCGCTCCTGTTCAACTTCGATACCCTTCTTGTTGAAGATGGTAACGGCTTCCTTGGTAGCAACGATGATTTCACCCTTCTTGGCATCAGCCTTGGTGTACAGGTTTACGCCAGCAACAGTACCGATATAACCAGTGCGAGCAAAGGCTTCGATGTACTTCAGGTCATCCTTCAGAGCCTTACGAACAGC
>JAEIGA010009212.1_pt1 | contig 14932 bp, 15 predicted proteins | sample 9270691 | NCBI WGS metagenome assembly JAEIGA01 (sample SAMN17057246, study PRJNA624740) | gut metagenome | biome: biome; isolation source: fecal sample | host: Bos grunniens | place: China: Xizang | collected 2019
ACTTTACAACAATTGTTGTATAATAGTATGTAGCATATGTTTTTAAAAGGAATGTATGCTAAAATAAATGTAGAAGTGCTATTTCTTAATATTTTGTATAATCAATGTCTGTGGAATAGGACCGAAGAGGTACCACGGTTGACCAATGACTTAAGTTGGAATACATTTAGGATTCTTAGCCCCACAATCTACTCAAACAGACAAGGAGAACGATGGAATGATTATTTACTATCTGATACTATCTTACATCATGTTTAGAAGTGTTAGACAGTGCATAATGAAGTAAAAAGGAGAAGTTTATGTTGGAAGAAGAAAAACAACAAATTAACGAGACGAGGAATGATGTAGATGATAACACACAAGACTACATAACTGCCATTAAAGAGTTAAAACAAAACAGTGTGGACCGTTCAGAATATGACAAGTTGAAAGCGGAGAATAAGAAACTCATTCAAGCAGTTGTCAACGGACAATCAGTTGAAGGAGAATCTAAGGAAGAGTACAGAGATGTTAATGTTATTAGAGATGAACTATTCAATCATGAACATAATAATCTTGAATATATTACTCTTGCTCTAGAACTTAGAAATACTCTTATTGCAAAAGGTGAGACTGACCCATTCTTACCAGTAGGTAGTCAAATATCTCCAACAGCAGATGATGCAGAGAAAGCAGAGAAAGTTGCTCAAGTCTATCAAGAATGCATTGACTATGCTGATGGAGATAGTGCCTTATTTACTCAAGAATTGATGAGGAGAACCAATACTAGTGCTTTTGATAAACTTCAAAGCATGAAGTCAAATACTAAAAAGAAATAAGGAGATTTTACATTTATGCCATTACAAAGTGCATTTACATTAAATCCTAATGAAATATTTGCCTCTATTGCTAATATGATTATTAGTCAAGAAGTGTTTGCAGATAATTTAGGTAAACATCAAACCTTAGTTGACCAAGCCAGAGTTGATGGTGGTCTCTATGGTGACAAGAAATTATATTACTCTACAGATGTTCTTAAATCACATCCATGGGGTAATGATTCTGAAGCATCTAACTTACTTGCTTTAGATAGACCAGCAGACCCAAAAGTTCAAGATATTACTCTTGATGTCTTTAGACAAATTAGATTAACAGTTGACAACTATCTCTCTAAGAGAGCCTGGTCAGATGAAGGTGCTTTCAGTTCTTTCAATAGTGTTATGTTAGGTTGGATGAGAGAAACCAAGAGAGTTTATGATGGTACATTATATAACTGCTTCATTGGTGCTACTCAAACATCTACAGGTCAACAAATTGTCAATGTTGATTTAGGTACAGGTTCTGGTCATCCATTATACAATCTTACAGGTGTTGAAAAAGAACAAATGGAAGCCATGTTAATTGCTCAAGCATTAGCAGACTTATTTGTTGCTATGGGTGACTACTCCAGAGACTATAATGATAACCAATTCTTAAGAAGTTATGCTAATGAAGCCATTAAAGTTGTCTGGAATGCCAAGTTTGTTAACAAGATTAGAAAGATTGACTTACCAACAATCTTCCACAAAGATGGCTTAGTAGACAAATTTGAAGAAGACATCATGCCTGCTAGATACTTTGGCGATGTTATTACAGCGGCCAATAAGGCTTCTTACAGTGATGCTACACCAGCAGCCGGTAAGCCAATTGATGCTGATGATGATTCCTATGTTCCAGGTGTTGCTCATGCCAATGGTTGCATTAGAAGTATGGTTGAAAAAGATGTCACAGTCTCTTCAACAGCATACCATGTCTTCCCTGGTGATGAAATTCCAGCCGGTGCTACAATCAAAGCAGGTGGTGACTTTGAATTAGGTGAAGTCTACATTGAAAAAGCAGACATCATTGCTAAAGTGTTAGTCAAACTTCCACCATTCATGAGTGCATTTGAAGTTGGTACTTCCTTCTTCAATCCAAGAAGTTTAACCGAAAACCACTACTTAACATTCGGCCACAACACATTAGAATACTTAAAGAACTATCCATTCATTACCGTGAAAGCGGCCTAGTGAGTGTTTAGTATAAATTCTTCTCCCAAGACCTGGGCATGTCTCTAAAAGGCCCTTCTTTAATATTATCGGAGAATTGAAATGAACATTTTATTATTAAAAGGATATAACAACTACTTCAATAGGATTGTAAAAAGAGAAGAAACAATTAGTGCATATAAGAGTGCAGTTGTTGATGGTAATACTTTAAATTACTATGAATTGGCAAATGCTAATTTCAATCCTAACGATGGTGTTGTCACAGAATTAGTTATAGGCAAAGGTGACTTAAAGTGGGATGATAAGTCTACCAGATTCACTCAAGATGATAGAGAGGGTAGATATAATCCAGATTATGCTATTGTCTATGATACAGAAGCATCTGTAGGAACTACTTCTATTGAAATAATTTATAGTAGATGGTTTGTTACAGAATGTGAAAGAACAAGAGGTGGTCAATACAGAATTGCTCTTAAGAGAGATGTATTGGCTGATTTTAATGAGGAAATAATGAATTCTCCATGCTTTGTTGAAAAGGGTACTATTAGTGATGTCAACAATCCACTTCTTCTCAACGCAGAGGGCATGAGATTCAATCAAATAAAGAATAGTGAAGATTTTATCAAGGACAATACAAAAGTCGCTTGGCTTGTCGGTTATGTGAAAAAGAACATAGATTCCAATGACTTGCAAAATGTCAATCCAATAAATTACACTTCTCCAGAGGCCTCTGCTTCATTACCAGATGCAGAAGACTATGCATGGGAAGAATGTATTGAATACTTTGACACAAATGGTCAAGCAGTTAACCAAACACATAAAGATTGTTTCTATTTCTACAATACAGATGTTAGTTTTAGAACATGGTATGACCCTAAGACACTTAGATTTCTTCAAGGCAATGTTAGAACTAAGTTCACAGAGAATTTCCAAATGTTATACAATAGTACAGACTTCCCTAATGAAGATTGGGGTGGCTTAAATAGTTGTGCTTTTGATATTGTTGGAAAAGCAAGTGATGATGAGGCAAAAGCAATTGCTAGAAGAATATTTGAATTAACTAGAGATGATGAAGATTGTAGAAATAAGTTTAACACTATGATTGCTTATGGTAAAACATCTCAATTTAGTGCTGATACAATCTTAATCAATGAAGATATATTTAAATACAATGGCAAACAAGTTACTAAAGATGGTAGAGTCTATAGACTAGAAGTTAGTGTTGGTGAAAATACAACATCCACTAAATACTTTACTGGTAATGATTCTGGTGCAACTAACTGGATGACTACAATTGGTTCTAAGATTAGTAATTGTGACTACAATAGTGATAATCAAAATAGAAACAAAGTAAGATTAGACTTTAGAGGTAAAGCATTTAGTATTATTGCTAGAGAAGTTCTTTTAGACCAAACAATATCTTTTAACTTCCCTATCTCTGCAGATAGAAATAATTGTAGTGATGCTACATATGATATGTTTGCTATGCCTATTGACCCTAAAGCATTAGGTTTATCAGTTACATCAGATGATGTTGTAGTCTTATATGGTGATGCTAGTGAAGGTCAATTCATGGATGTCTCTGCTAAGAGTGAGATGCAACTTGCTATAGCCACACTTTTAAGTACTAAATTAGGTGCTAACAGTGGTGGTGCTTTAAACTATGACTTACAACTCTTACCATATTGTCCAATTGAAGACTTAGATGTGTACTATGAAAACACTATTTATGGTCCTACATATGGTAAAACAGTTATAGATGTACATAATATACCAAATACTGATTGTACACTTATTTATAACAATGCATCAACACCAGAAGTTATGGGTGTTATCTTCTATCCAAAGAAAGCAAACTTTAGTAAACTAATTGACTTTGTTGTACCTAATGAATCAGTACATTATGAGATACAAGAAGTTATTAATCCTATCTTCACATATAACAATAGTACACATGATGGTTTACCAGTATGGAGATTTGCTAACTTCCCATATAAAGTAACAGATTGGGTAAATGACTTAAATATAGATGAAGCAATCTTGCCAGACATTATTGTTGAAGCAGAATACAAACTCTTAACAGTGTCTACCGGCTTAGAAAGCCCACAAATCTTATTTACAAGTAATGATATGCCTTTAAACCCTACACCAAGTCAACAAGTGACTGTAGAAGGTACATTAGGTGTTAAAGCACATTGGATATTACCTGATAGACCAATAGATGTAAAGATTAAGAATGAATGTGATATGTATAGACTTGCTTCTCCTAACTTTATGTCTATGTATGAATTTAAAAAGACTAAGTTAAGAAATGGTCTTAAGTCATTTAACATTGATTGTACTTATAAACCATTTACTCCATACATTAAAATTAATCCTAACTATGATGATAGTTTATATGCTATACAAGACTTCAATGATAGCATGGGCTTAATCTTAAATGGTGACTTCTCTATTCCAATGTTGAGTGATGCTTGGATTAACTATGAACTACAAAATAGAAACTATCAAGCAATCTTCAATAGAAGTATTGAGAACTTAGATATAAATCAACAAATTGCCAAAGAACAACAACAATTCCAAGGTATTGTAGGAGCAATCACAGGTGGTGTTGTTGGTGGTGGTAGTGGTGCACTTGCAGGCTCTAAGGCAGGACCTTATGGTGCTATTGCAGGTGCAGTAGTTGGAGGCTTAGGTGGTGCTACAGCAGGTACCATTGGATATAACTTAGATAGAGCATGGCTTGAAAGACAACAACAAGAGACAAGAAGTTTTGCAATAGATAACTTCAATTATCAATTAGGTAATGTTCAAGCATTAAATCCAACAATCACAAAGACAACTCCTCTTACATATAATAACAAAGTATGGCCAATCTTAGAATACTATACTTGTACAGATAAAGAGAAAGAGTTATTAGAACAAAAGATTAGATATGATGGTATGACAATTATGGCTATAGATACTCTTAATGCTTATGCATCTAATGGTGGTAAACTTAAGGGTAAGATGATTAGATTAGAGACACTAAAAGATGATAGTCATGTTGCAGATGCCATTTATCAAGAAGTAGATAAAGGATTCTATACACAAGGAGAATAATATGGGAGCACAAAGTTCATTATTAAATCTTGTTAGTCAATCTGGTGTAGCAGCAAGTAAAGGTATTGGTACACTTGATATTAACAAAGATGAACAAATGGCAGATTATGCAAGAAAGATGAGAGATGCAAAGTTAAAGACAGAAAAGACAAATCTAAAGATTGCTAGAGCCAGGTTACAAAATTTAAAGAAAGGTATAGGAGGTGAGTAATAATGGGTGCAAAGTTACCAGATTTACAAACATTATATCAAGCAGGTATTGACCCAAAAACTGGTTTACCTCTTAAATTTACTAGTGGCCAAAAATGCATGCTTAAAGAAGATATAAAGAAGTTCTTAAGACTCATTGATGAGCAAGATGCAGTCAATAGATATGTTTGGTATAACTTACCAGCAAATATCACATCACAAGAACTTGAAAGGATGCTTTACTATAAAGGTCAATTGTGTTTCTTCTATGATAAGAACTTAGAAGAGTTTTACTTCATGCCTTATGCATTAGATGGAACCATTGACTTCTATGGTAGGTATAACACAGTACATCCAGTACCAATGACTTCTGGTACAGAGGATAAGGGTAGTAAAGCACAAGCACAATATCTTAGTGAGTTAAAGTTAAAGTGTGTCTATGGCTTAAAACAAGAAGAAGACATACAGGAGAGTGATTTAACAGATTCATGTGTATTATTACATGATTACACAAAACAGTTGTCTCAGACTATTTTACCAAGGGTTACAGTCAATGATTCATTATTAGATGTTATGGCAGAATGTGTGCCATTCATGAGAACAGCATTATTAAGTGGTAGTGGTGTTAAAGGTGTGAGAGTCAATGATGCCGACCAAGAAGATAGTGTCCAAGCAGGTGCTAGAGGAATGATTAATGCAGCCTTGAAAGGTGAACCATGGGTTGCTTTACTTGGCAATGTTGAATTCCAAGAACTTGCAGATGGCACTCCACTCAAAGCAGAAGAATACATGTTAGCAATGCAATCACTTGACAATTTAAGATTAAGTGGCTATGGCTTAGACAATGGTGGTCTCTTTGAGAAGAAAGCACATGAACTTCAATCAGAAGCAGATATCAATGGTGGGCCAGTTGGCTTAGTTATGCAAGATGGTACATCTATTAGACAAAACTTCTGCAACATTGTCAACTCTATTTGGGACTTAGGTATCTGGTGTGAACCAGCAGAGAATGTCTCTGGTACAGATGCTAATGGTGATGGTGTTGTCTATGATAGAAATGAACAAGGTGAAAAGTCTGGTGTTGAAACAGAAGGAGGTAATGAGAATGAATAGTATGTTACCACAATACTCAACAGTGTTATTCAATGATGTTTGGGATAATGTAGATGACTTCTTAGATGATTATGCAAATGTTGGTATTCCAACAAGTATTACAACTCAAAGTGCTACTACATTGTTCTATCTCTTATATGGTAGATTTGGCAATAACCCTATTGCTAACAATGACATCACACAATGGAAGTACAAGATGTTCTCTGTTATCTTCCAATATGGTCCTTCTTGGGAAAAGAGATTGGACATTCAAACAACTTTAAGAGGTCTTACAGAAGATGACATTCTAAAAGGTGCTAAAGCAATCTATAATACAGCATTAAATGATTCTACTGCACCAAGTACGGCTTCTCTTGAAGAATTAAATTACATCAATTCTCAAAACACTACAAACTACAAGAAGAGTAAAATGGATGCTTATACTCAATTGTGGAACTTAATTGAAACAGATGTTACAGAAGAGTTCTTAAGTCAATTCAAGAAATGCTTCAAAGTGTTTGTTAGTAATGAGAAACCAATTATATATGTTAGTGAAGAAGATGAGGATTAGTTATGATTGAAACAATTACAAATTACATTATTTCATTAGTTCCTGCAGTTACTGCTGTAGCAGGTATGCTTTCAGTTATGGGTATTGCTATTGCCAAAGTTAAGAAAGCACACAATGAAGCAACAACTGAAATCAAAGAAACTCATAAAGAAAATGTTGAACTTAGAAGAGAACTTAAAGAGACAATGAAAGAGAACAAAGAACTCAAGCAAAGTCTTAAAAAGGTAACTACTAGAATGGAACACATGTACTACATTGAAGAAAAGGAGAAGTAATATGGCTAGTGAAAGACAAAAGAGTTTAAAGAGAAAAACCATTTTATTTGGTGTTCTATCTTATGGTCTATTGTTTGTTCTTTCTTTAGTCTATCTCATTAGTGCATTTGCAAACTTCAATTTAGTCAAAGATGGTGTTCAAATCTTTACAGATGAAGTTAAAAAGATTGTCATCTCAATGTCAATTACATATGTCATTGGTGCCATACTAATGATATTCCTAAAAGAAGGAATGAGAACATTCATATGGATTGTATGTGTTGTACTTGGCTCAGTTGTATTTAAAGAAGCAGGTATGTATATTGCATTAGGTTGTTGGTTAATTGATGACTATGTGATTCATAAAGTCTATAAATACTACAAGAATAAACTAAGTATTAGGAAAGAAATTGACTATGATGTTAAGGGAGAAGTAAATGGAGAACAACAACAATAGAACTTTCTTAGAGAGAAAGATATTACCAATATTAAATTACATTGGCATTATAGGTGCAGTCATTATGGCGATTGCATACATAGTTATTGTCTTTGTATTAATCAATGGCTTTAAAGCAGAAGCACTATTACAAACAACAGTATTTGCTTGTGTCAATGCTGCAGTAGGCTTCATAATCATGCAGTTCTTAAAGTATCAAGGTGAGAGTTTTGCTAAGATGCTACCAGAGAACAAAGAAGTTATTGATAGATATTACAAGACTAAAACAAAAGATAAAAAAGTACACTCTATTAGATATTTCTGGGTTACTACAGTTATTAAAGACATTATAGTAAAGTGTGCTACATTAGGGTTAACAACTATTGGAATTATCTATATTGTTATCCAAGGTAGTAATGACTACAACTTACTATTACTTGCTTTAGTTAACTTATTGATGTTTGTATGCTTTGGATTCATTAGTCTTAATAGTGCTTATGAGTTCTTCAACAACAAGCATGTCCCATATATGATAGAGCAACTTAATAAAGAAATTAAACAAGAAGTGGAAGAACCACAGGAGATTAAGGAATGTTAAATTTCGGAAACAAAGAATTTAGAAATCTTCAAGAACAAGTATTGAAGAACATGACCGACATTGAGGACTTAAAACAAGGTACAGTAGTTCTTGATGAGTTCGGCATCAAAGTTATTGGCCAAGTTGATGATGCAGAAGAGTTACCAGAATCAGCAAGTGAATTTGGTGATGCATATGCAGTAGGCACACAAACACCTTATTCATTGTACATCTGGACAAGAACAGATGAAACTGGCGAAGAAGGCTATTGGTTCAACATTGGTGAATTCCCATTGGCTGGTCCACAAGGCCCTGCTGGTCAAGATGGTGCTCAAGGTCCAAAAGGTGACAAAGGTGATAAAGGTGACAAAGGTGATACTGGTGCTCAAGGCCCTCAAGGTATTCAAGGCTTACAAGGTCCTCAAGGTGAACAAGGACCAAGAGGTGAACAAGGGCCACAAGGTGAACAAGGTGGTCTTATTGAGATTGTTGGCATAGTTGCAACTGCAAGTCTTTTACCAACACCTGCTTCATTAGAAAGATTAGATGCAGCATATTTAGTAGGTGATTCTACTAATGGTTATCACTTATACATTCAAGTTGGTGAAACACCAAGCACTGCAGTGTGGTTTGATGCAGGGGAATTCAATACTGGTAGTTCTGTTACAGTAAATGGTGCACCAGTTAGAGTCTTTAATGCAGATACTAAAGTTAGTGTCCAAGAAGGCTATACTGATGACATGGCATATGTGCAAGCAGCAGGTACTGGCAATGGTCAAACAATGGTTAGAGTTAGTGCTACAGATACAGGTAGTGCCATTGTTAGAAGAACTGCTACTGGTGAAATTCAAGTTCCAGAAACACCAAGTGCAAACAATAGAGCAGCCTCAAAGAAATATGTTGATGATGCAGTTGCTGCAGTAGATGTTGATGTTAGTGTAGATGACTTCACTGCAGGTCCTGGTATTGTTATAGATGAAGATTTAACTCATGATACTGTTAGTATTGAAGTTGACCAAGAATCTAGTCCTTTCAAAGTAGATTTAGCCTCTGTTGCTTTTAGTGGGAACTACAATGATTTAACAAGTAAACCAACAATTCCAAGTGTCTCTGGCACTAATGATGGTACCAATTGGACAACTATTACAATAGATAGTGCTACATACAGTATTCCTAGTGGTGGTTTATCTAGTGGTGTTGCTATGCTTAGTGAAAACAATGTATTTACTGGTGGTAATTCATTCCAAGGCACTGTAGCATTTGATGGAGAAGTAGGATTCTTCTCTTATCCTTATTTAAATAAAGGTGCTAGATTAGACATTTTTAATTCAAAAGATGTGCCTACTACTGATTATCACATCTATACAACAAGTAAAGCATTCACATCAGGTGGTACTCAAAATGATAGACTTGTAATTGGCAATTCAGATGATGACACAGTAAGTACTTTTGCAGGTATTGAAATTTTCAACGATTCAAAAGAAGTAGATTTAAAAGGTACAACTCTTGGCATTAGAGGTACAAATGTAAATTTTAGAACTAATGGCTACATTCATGTATATCCAGACACAATTAATTATAGTTCTCGCTATATAGCAGTTCCTTCTATCACTCAAAATGAAGTATTTGCTTTAAGAAGTGACATTCCTACTATTAGTGGTACCAATGATGGAACAAATTGGACAAGTATTACTTTAGGTAGTGATACTTATGACATTCCTTCTGTTGCATTAACATGGGGTAACATTTCTGGTACTTTAAGCAATCAATTAGACTTGGCAAGAGCATTAGATAGTAAACAAGATGCAATTGGTGACTTAGCAACAATTAGAAGTGGTGCGAGTGCAGGTGCTACTGCAGTTCAACCAGGTGACTTAGCCACAGTTGCTACTACAGGTTCTTATAATGACTTATTGAGCAAGCCAACTATTCCAACTGCTACAAGTGATTTAAATAATGATAGTGGCTTTATCACATCTAGTGCTTTAAGTGGCTATGCTACTCAAACATGGGTTGGACAACAAGGTTATCTAACAAGTGTTTCATGGAGTGATATTACAAGTAAACCAACATTTGCTACAGTGGCAACAACTGGTGACTATGATGACTTAACAAATAAGCCAACTATTCCTGCAGCACAAGTCAATGCAGACTGGAATGCAGCAAGTGGTGTTGCTCAAATCTTAAATAAACCAACACTTTATGGTTCTGGTACAGAGACATGGACATTCACTTTGAGTGATAATACTACAGTAACAAAAACAATTGTTGTGGGGTAATTAATTATGAACATGAAAGATGTTAAAGCAATTACAATTCCACAAGGTACAGTAAAGAAGATAGAGAACTCCAATGGCGATATCATTTGGGGTTCTCAAAGTGCCTTTCCATATAGAAGACTTGAATATGTGAAATTTTCAGGTGTTAATGAGTGGGCACAAACAATTGGTATCAACTCTCCTACAGCAACTAGATACTACACAGTGACATTCTCATATGAAGAAGCACCTTCTCCTAATCATGGTGTTTTCTTAGGTAAATATGATATTGCAGGTAGTGCTGCCAAGAATAGAAGATTATATCTTCCAGAAATTCAAACAGATGGTAGAGGTAGATTTGCTATTGGTGATAAGTTTACTAGTTATTTTGACCTAACTCCTAACACTAAATACAAATCAACTTGTAATGTTCAAAGTGCTACAACACTTAACTATTTATTAGAAAATATGGATACATCATCTACCGTTGTATCTGGTTCTCTTACATCTACAGGTCAATTAGCAAATAGTGTCTCATTAGGTATTATGGGTTTACCAGAATCTACAGGTGTGCTTGAAAGTTTATCTTCAGTTGTAAAAGGAAAAATTTATGGTGTAACTTATTCAAATAATTCATCAACTATAACATATCATAATTTAATTCCAGCACAAAGAAAGAGTGATGGAGTATGTGGATTCTATGACCCTGTTGCTACTGTAGATGCAGAAAAATTCATTCCACTTACTGGTACAAACATTACAGATAGTGCCGCAGGCCCTGTAGTTGATGAATATTGGAATTTAACTGCTTAATTAAAATTAAATTGCTAAATTTGATGTAAGCACTAATTATATAGATAAATAATTGTATAATATAGTGTACAGATAGGAGAAGAATATGAAAGAACTTACAAAAGAAAGACTTATTGAACTTGGTGTAACAGATGTTACTGAAGATGGTACAGTCTATGTACATGGCAAAGTTCAAAAGTTAAAAGTTATTACATTAAAGCACAACAATGGTAATAACAAAGAGTATCCAGCAATCTGGTTACTAGACAAGAAGGTAAAGAGGGATTGTATACAAAAGTACAAGACCAAGAATGGTGAAGTTAGAACCTCTCCTGGTTGGGTATACAAAGTAGAAACAATCCCTCTTGGCAGAGTCATGTTAGCATGGTTTAATGGCAAGATTGGTGCCAAAGAAGATGCTGACCATATTGACAATGATTCATTTAACAATCATCTTAGTAATCTCAGGCCAATAAGTAGAAGAGAAAACTTAGCAAAGAGATTCTTAGACCATCCAGATTATCCTTATACATACTTCAATCAATATCGTAACTTAAAGAATAAGGGAGAATAGTATGGATGATAGTGATATCTATTGGTTAGCAGCATTAAGTTTAGGTGCAGTACTATGTTGTGTTGCATGTATAATAATAGCAATATGTAATATTTTTTAGGAGAAGAATTATGGAAAAAGAAAAAGTAGAATTTGTTGGTGATGTTGATTTAGAAACATTACCTATTATTGAAAAAGTAGACTATAACAAAGCAATAGTGTGTAGATGTAAGCCAACTTACAATTATCAATCTATTGAATTTGAATATGTTTTAACACCAGAGAATAGAGGAGACATGTACAGATTGTACAAAGATTTTCTATTCTTTTTACAAGCAAATGCTCCAGAACAAGATACTAAAGGTAGAGCACCTAAGAAATCTAGAGTCAAAGAGAAGTTAGCAACAGAAAAGCAAAAAGAAGTAATGAAAAAGTACTTTATTCCTTTTGATGATGAAACTACACTTAAAGAAGCACAAGAAAAGATTCAACAACAATTAGATGCAAAGAAGAGACATCCAGGTTGTATTCCTGTTCATGTGTTCAACTATGATGAAGAATTCAATGCATATGTTGATGAGTTAGATTGCGTTATTCCTAATGGTGAATATGAAGTAGACCCAGGTGATGAGAACTTCTTCACAATCTATATTCCTATTGAAAGATATAAAGAATTAAAAGAAGAACTATCTGAGGACTAGTTATGAATCAATTAGAGCATAAGATAAAATATATCTATTGGTCTAAAGAAAGCATATCAGTACACCTTACACAAGAAGAGTTTAATAACAAAGTAAAAAGTCTAGAAGGTTATACAAGAATTGATTATACAACCTCTAGAACTCCCTATAGAGATAAAGTATATGCAATTAAAAAGAAGCATAACTATTTAACACTATACATGAGGGAAGATAATAAGTACATTAGATATACCACAAACTGGTTTGATAGTAATAAAGTACAGTCAAAAGGTTCTCGTGCAATCCATTTAATTGCAAGAAAATTCAAAGAACTAACTGGTACCACTATGAAGAGTGCATTTGGTACATCTAGTGAAGACTATAAGAGATGTATTCCAAAGCAATTCACTTATCAGAATACTAGATACTTTGACAAACAGATAAGAGCAAGTAGTATTGATGCTTGTTCACACTATCCAGCAAACATGTCAGGTAGACTACCAGATGCACACACAGCAGTTGAGTATAGAGGCACAATAGAGCCAAATGCAGAATACCCTTTTGCATTCTATATCAAGTCTGGTCATTGTGCTGAATATGGTGTGTTTGACACCCATGATTGGTACTCTTATGACAAGTCATTATGGCCATCTTTGTTTAGATTATCTAAAACAGACGATTTCAGACATCAAACAGTCAAAAGAGATGAAGATATCACTATACTTATGAAAAGTGCTTCATTCAGTCTGTTTGACACATTTAATTACTATTATAAGAACAAACAAGAATATGCAGAAGACAGTAAAGAGTATCAAGATGCAAAATTAGTAATGAATGCCTCTATTGGTATGATGCATCAAAAGAACTATACAAACTACAGATATGCACACTTAGTAGCAATAGCCCTATGTAGAGCCAACCAAAAGATATTAGATACAATTATGAACATTGGTCTAGTAAGAATTGTTCAAGTATGTGTTGATGGTATTATCTATCTTGGTGACAAGAAGTATGGTAATGACATTAAAGCACTTGGTGAGTACTATCAAGAGTTTACTGGCATTATTGGTAAAGTAAGTTCATTAAACAGATATATCTTTATGGATAATGACAAAGTAGTGAAGTTCAAGACTGCACCTATGAATAGAACAAAAGACAATACAGAAATTACACTTGAGAGCATACATTCACTTGATGACCAATATACATGGTGGAAGTATGACCCATTAAAGGAGTTGAAGAATGAGAAAGTACAAAGCAAATAGAAAAAAGGCAAGAAGTCCTTATGCTACATACAAAGCATACTATAAGAAAGTTGCTAAGAAGAATCCAGATATGTTCTCTCCAATGTATACCAAAAAAGAGTTCATGGAGATGTATTTGAATGCCAAAGATGCAAAGATTAAGAACCCTGCTATTAATGTTGCTAGAAGTCAAAGAAAGTGGGAATACCAGTTCTCTAGAAGATACAAGAAAGCAACTGGCAATGCACTTACTGGTAGAGAGACAAAAGAAGAAAGAGAACAAATCTTTATGGACTTTGTAGATTTATTTGAAGGTGACTATGCACAAGCCAGAGAAGCATTTGAGGCAATGTACTAATGAATATAAAAACATTTAGAAAGAAAGTAATTAGTAAAGCACTAACACTAGAAGATGCTAAGAAAAGAAAACAACTCTTATATGATGCTAAAGAATGGTATACAATAAGAGCATTACTTGGTAATCAATGGGCCAACTGGTTCATTATGGCTGGTGCTAGAGAAAGAGGTAAAACATTCTCTGTACAAGACTTTGTTCTCAATTGCTTCTTCAATCCTAAGAGTAAACTATTCCATGTTCCATTCTATTGGATGAGATTAAATGATAAAGCAATCATGAACATGTTAATGAACAATGGTGCCAAGATGTTTGAGCCACTATTAGTTAGAAAATATCATCTAGAAGGAATTAAAGTCAGAGGTGACTCTGTATTCTTAGCAGATGGTACACTATTATGTAGAGTCTATGGCTTATCAGTAGCATACAACAATAAAGGTGCTGCCTTATTTGATAAAGAAACATTCAAAGGTGTTAATATCATTGTTGATGAAGTTGCATTAGAAAAAGGTCAAAGAAAAACATTTGATGTTGTTTACAACCTTAAGATGCAAATAGAAAACATTGTCAGAAGTGAAAGAGAGAATGTCAGAGTCTTCATGATGTTGAATAATACAGAAGAATGTCCAGAGTTAATGGCCATGTTTGGCTTTATACCAATTGAGTTTGGTGTATACAAGTTGAAGAGAAAGCATTGTGTCATTGACTATATACCAAATAACAAAGCATATGAAGAAAGAAGAAAGAAAGCATTGGCAAATGAGATTGATAATGGGACAGGTAACTTCACAAACAAGATTGCCAGAGACTTATCATTACTCTA
>JAEIGA010009213.1_pt1 | contig 14932 bp, 13 predicted proteins | sample 9270691 | NCBI WGS metagenome assembly JAEIGA01 (sample SAMN17057246, study PRJNA624740) | gut metagenome | biome: biome; isolation source: fecal sample | host: Bos grunniens | place: China: Xizang | collected 2019
ACAAACTCCCTTGACGAATACCTGATCACCGACCTGGAGCGCCAGGGAGCCTGCATCGACTGCTACGGAGTGGGCGACGCGATAGCCACAAGCAAGGCGAATCCATGCTTCGGCAACGTATACAAGCTTGTGGAGATCGACGGCCAGGCAGTCCTGAAACGTTCGGAAGACAAGATCAAGCTGATCAACCCGGGATTCCAGATCACATACAGGATCATGGTGAATGACCCTTCAAAGGGCGAAATATTCAAGGTCGACGTGACATGTCTGCGCGGAGATGAACTGAGTCGCAAGATCGAGAACGGAGAAGAATTCACCGTATGTGACGAGTTCGACCGCTACAAGTCCAAGACATTCGAGGCCGGAAACTATCAGGCATTCACACTCCAGAAGAAGGTCATTGAGAACGGAGTCAACATAGCTCCAACCTATACTCTTGCAGAAAAGAAGGCGTTCTGCCATGACGCCCTGATGCACTTCAGCCCAAGTGAGCGCCGTCTGATCAACCCGCACTACTACAAGGTAGACATCTCCGACGATCTATACAATCTCAAGATGGGCATCATCAACAGACTCGTAAAGGAAATCAAAGACTTCAAGCTATGAGAAACAGCGCACTCATAGTCGTAGACATGCTCTACGACTTCATAGACGGCAGTCTCGCATGTCAGAATGCAGATCAGGCTGTCAAAGAAACTCTTAAGTTCATCGACGCCCAGACCAAGGGTCAGGGAGGAGAGGACCATGAGATACTTGACACCTTCCCTATCCTTTTCGTGCGTGACCACCATCCGGCAGATCACTCATCGTTCAAGGAGCAGGGCGGCATTTGGCCGTCCCACTGCGTGGCAGGCACACGCGGCGGAGACATCCATGAGGATCTGCAGCCATATGCCTGCGAAGAGCTGACCTTTGACAAGGGATGTGACAGGGCAAAAGAACAATACTCTGGTTTCGATGGTGTCAATACAGCAGAACAGTCTCTCGGTGAGATCCTCGAGCTCCTTGATACCGAAGAGGTATATGTCTGCGGCATAGCGACAGAATATTGTGTAAGAAACACTTGTGAAGACCTCCTCAAGGCCGGATTCAAGGTCCGCCTTCTGAAGGATTGTCTGGCATATGTCGACCTCGCAGGTCATCTCAAAGCCCTCGATGAGATGGGCTCGGAAGGCATACGTATTGAATAATAAATAATTATTCGTACCTTTGCCCTCTTGTTATGAGGAAATTTATAAGCAGAATATGGGTTCCTGGCCTGCTCGTGATGGTTGCTGCACTGCAATCTTTCGGCATTGACGCAGGCAGAGCCGTCGGTCTGAGAAGACTGGCGGACTCGCTCGTCCTTACCCGTCAGGCTGACTCATCACTCCTTATTGAACAGTCCTCAGACAGCACGGTCCCGGCGTTTGCTGACACTCTCGCAGCAGACTCGCTCCTTACAGATTCGCTTTACAACGACACCACCGCCATCGATTCAATCAAGGCAGACACTCTGATCCTGACAGCAAGAGACACCATCAAGGTACCTGATTCGCTTAAGGAGACAGACCCGTTCTTCTACAAGTATTATATAGCTGTAAAGGACTCGACAACCAGAAGGGAGGTGCGCGACTCCCTCATAATGGCAGGCGATACCCTCGAGCTCATGAAGCTTGACTCCTTATATATAAAGGACTCAACAGAAGTGGCCCAGGCAAAGCATGCCGCATGGTATGCTTCTCTGACAAGGCAGGAGCGCAAGCGTTACGATGCCGAGCAGAAACTTCCGGCACTGATTGCAGCAGCCAACCGCAAGATGGCGATCAAGGACAGCATCAAGACCCGCAAGGACAGCATCATACAGGCGACTCCGAGAATTCTGGAGACCTTCGCCTTCCCTGATTCCCTCCACTACAAGAGGATCATAACTTGGACCCACGACAGGGACTTCCATGAGATCACAGGACTGCGTGACCAGTCTACGGACTCGTCATTCAACTACAACTTCCACGACTATAACTTCTACAAGGAGGACCTCAACGCCTCATGGCTCGGAGTGGCCGGCTCTCCTGTCCAGCTGTTCGACTACTTCAAGAGGAAGGATGAGGACAACACTATCTATTACGCACCGTACCAGATATACTCATACACCCCGGAAACCCTGCCTCAATATAATACAAAGACCCCATATACAGAGCTGTGCTACTGGGGAACGCTCTTTGCCAACAGGGAAAAGGAGGAATCAAACATCAAGATCCTCACGACTCAGAACATAACCCCGGAACTCAACCTGACCTTGATGTACACAAGGAACGGCAGCAAGGGAATGCTCAGGAACGAGGATACCGACAACAGGAATGCCGTGATAGCCACAAACTACACGGGCAAGAAATACCTCATGCATGCCGGTTTTATATACAACAGGATCCTCAGGGGCGAAAATGGAGGAGTGGTTGACGAAGCATGGATCCGGGACACACTTGTGGACGCTCGAGAAATCGAGGTATACCTGAACAATGCCAGGACAAGCATGAAGAGAAACACCGTCTTCCTTGACCAGACATACAGGATTCCATTCACATTCCTGGACAAGGATGTAAGGGCAAGAAAGAAGGAGGACAGGCTTTTTGCTGCCCGCAAAGACAGCATCATGACAACTGGAGATTCCCTTGCCATCGCCGCCATCCTTGAGGAGGAAGAGCTCAGGAACAGGAAACTTGCAGACACGCAGATGCAGGCTGACTCACTCAAGACAGACATAACCACTGCCTTCATCGGCCACAGCAGCGAATACACTGTCGCAAGAAAGTCATACACGGACAACCTTACCTCATCCGACACATACGGCCGAGAGTTCTTCAACGACAGGTTCTACCTTAACCCAACCCAGAGCCACGACTCCCTCAGAGTCATGCGCCTGGAAAATAAGGTATTCATAAGGCTCCAACCATGGAAGAACGACGGCATAGTGTCAAAGCTTGACATAGGTCTGGGCGATAAGCTGCTCAATTACTACTCGTTCAAGCCGGACTCATACCTGCAGGGAGGGACAAACGAGATATTCAACTCGGTCTACCTGTATGCAGGAGCTCAGGGTCAATACGAAAAGTATCTCAAGTGGGATGCCAAGGGACTGTATACCTTCCTCGGACATGAAATAAACGACTTCGGCATAGAAGCAAACGTCTCGTTCAGTGCCTATCCTTTCAGAAGACATAGAAACAGTCCTCTGACAGTCAATGCACATTTCGAGACAACATTGAAGGAACCGGACTACTATCAGCAGCATATGCTGACCAACCACTACAGGTGGGACAACGACTTCGGCAAGATATCATCGACAAGACTGGAGGCTTCGGTCTCAATACCTAAGTGGGATCTGTTCGGATCGTTCAGTTATGGTCTTCTCAGCAACAACATCTACTACGACACCATGGGGGTTGCAATGCAGAACAACTCTGCCATGAGCGTCATATCCGCAAACCTCCAGAAGGATTTCAAGATATGGAAGTTCCATCTCGAGAACAGGGCAACTCTCCAGTTCTCGTCAAACCAGGAGGTCATGCCACTGCCTCTTCTGGCACTGAACTTGAGATATTACTTCGAGTTCAATGTCGTAAGGAACGTCATGAAGATGCAGATAGGAGCAAATGGTCTGTTCACGACCAAGTGGTATGCGCCGGCATTCAATCCTGTAGTCGGAGTGTTCCACAACCAGACAGAAAGAGAATACGGCAACTGTCCGTACATTGACGCATTCGTCAACATACAGTGGAAGAGGGTGAGCCTCTTCGTAAAGGCAATCAATGTCAACATGGGATGGCCATGCAAGCAGACCGACTACTTTACCGCCGCGGGCTACATTGCGCCGCAGAGAGCGATTAAGTTCGGTATCAAATGGCCGTTCTGGGTATTTAACAACTCAAACAAGAGCAGTAGTACAACAGGCGTATCCGGAGGTGGAGCCGCGGGAGGCGGCAGGAGTTCCGGAGGCAATCTGTCACAAGGAATGAGCGGTGGCGGAATGCGTGGCGCCCAAACAAGAAGATAATGATATTTACAGAGAAAAGAATCAGAAGAACCAGGAACCTTTTCATCACCATGCTGATCATCTGCATGACACCGCTTTGCGAAAGCGTAAGGCCTCTTAGCGGAGCAGACAGCAAGAACGACTGGTTTACAGGAAAGGAACTGGTATGCGCAATCGATCTCGGCGACGACATGCGAGGAGCGCACGGTCTGGAGACAGGCTTCAGCTACGAACTCATACAGAAGTTCGCACAGGACAACAACTGTACGGTCAGGATCATCACAGCCGGCAGGAAAAACACACCCGATTATATGGACTCGCTCCACAACGGCAGTGTGGACATACTTATAACCCACATCGAGAAAGCTGAGAGCAATGCCAGTCTGAATGTATCCCATGCGATAAACGACTGTTCGGCATGGGTTACAGCTGATGCAGACCTTAACAGCGTACGACTGATCAACAAGTGGATCAGCTACTATACATCAACAGAAGAGTATGGTCAGCTTGAGGAAAGATTCTTCCTCCACCGCACTGCAAATCCGGAAAAGAGAGCAGACAGAGGAGTTATTACAAAGACCATTAGTCCATATGACGACCTCCTGAAGAAATATGCAAAGGAGCTAGGATGGGACTGGAGGATGCTTGCAGCAGTCGTATATCAGGAATCCAAGTTCTCGATCAACTCCCAGTCACACCGTGGTGCACAGGGTCTGATGCAGGTCATGCCTCAGACCGGACGCAAGTATGGTATCGAGGATCTTACTGATCCGGAAAACAATCTCATCGCCGGCACATCACATCTGAAAAGGCTCCAGAAGATGTTCGAAGGCAAAGGATTTTCACATGACGAGGTGATCAGGTTCACTCTCGCGGCATACAACGCCGGCGAAGGAAGGATAATGGACTGCCGTAACCTTGCTGCAGCTCAAGGTCTTGACAACCACGTATGGGAAAACATCGTAAAGATCATCCCGATGATGAGAGAGGATTCCATCCTTGAAGACGAAAACGTGAAGCTCGGGAAGTTCCAGGGACATGAGACTATCGCATACATAGAGAACATCCAGTCCCTCTACAAAGCGATCTGCACGATCTGCACGGCTTCGTAACGTATCTATCTGACCCTGACGGTCTGGGCAGGGTCCACCTTGGAAATGAAGAGGGACGGAAGCAGCAGAAGCAGCATTATTACGACAAAGGCTGCGGCATCTGCAGCCAGAACCGCTCCAAGATCCAGATGAACAGGAACATACGATACAAAATAATTCTCAGGATCAAGCCTGAGAAGGTGTGTCGTACCCTGTATCAGACAGAAAAGTATTGCAAGGACGTTACCTGCAGCCATGCCCTTGAACACCAGGACAGCTGAGCTGGAAAGGAACACCTTGGATATCGACATGTCAGTCATTCCCAAAGACTTGAGAAGACCTATGGTAGAAATGTTCTCGAACAGCATGATGAGAAGTCCGGAGATCATATTGAAACCTGCCACTATGGTCATCAGCAGAAGTATGAAGAATACATTGAAATCAATGAGCGAGAGCCAGCTGAAAAGCTGAGGATACTTCGACAGGGCTGACGTGGCGATCATCGTATCATCCTCTTCCTGCTCATATGCATTCATTATGAAGCCTATTTCCGAAGCGGATTCCTTCATACCCTTTTCAGTCCTGTACTCAGGTTTCAGCACGACTTCCAGCATCGAAGCTTGCTCCGAAGTCCATCCGTTCAGCCTACGCATGTCTTCGATATCCGCATAGACGATGAACTTTCCGTCCGGATCGACTCCCGACTGATATATGTCCGCGACAGTGAACTGACGGACCTTCATCCTGTCACCGACAAAATACGTGAGCATCCTGTCGCCCACGGACAGGCCTGCCTTTTCAGCGAATGTCTCGGGAATGGATACAGCCAACGCAAGAGTATCCGAAACACGACCCGGCCTGCCTTTCACCACGACACCGTATATATCTTCTCCATTCTTTACTATACCTGCCCTATAGACAGCAGGAAGTACCGCTTCCGTACACGGCAGGTCCTCAATAAGCGAAAGATATGAAGGTGAAGTTCCCACCGGAGTCCCTTCCTCCATGTAATTCATGTCCGGCCGCATAAGCTGCACATCGCCTGCCACCGATGAAATTCCGCTGCGGATCTCGTGACGGAATCCTGATGACACCGATACGGCTATTATCATGATGAGGAAACTGACCGCGACGCATGTCATCACGATCTTCCCCTTGAAGCGGAGTCTTTTGCCTATGAACAAAGATGCATCCATCCTACCTGCACAAAACTTCCAGTCTGGCCTGAGCCTGAAGCTTGTCAGCCTCAGTTCCGTGTTCCACGAGCATCTGGAGATACTTCTTCTCCATCTTGGCATTACCCATCCTTCTGGCTGCCAATGCGCTGTTCTTTATGGAAGTGTAATCATCCGGATACTTCTTCAGCACCTTGTCATAATACTTGAGCGCAGTCTTGAAGTCCTTCCTGACGAGCATGTGATATGAACCGAGATTGCTCATGAAGCCGGGTTCATCCGGCCAATGCCCGAGCATCACTTCAGAAAGCTTCCTGAAAGCCTCATAGGAGGACGACGTGCCCAATGTATAGAAACTGTAACAGTATTCCTGCATGGCCTCCGCGAAGAACTTCTTATCGGCAGGCTGTCCGCCGTATGACCATTCACCCTTCGCCGCATGATAGTCATTGACCAGGGAGATGAGGTTTGCCAGAGCCATATCAGGGCTCTCCCTTTCATATGAAATGTAGGCATTTGCCTTCATGAAGCGGAAATCAAGACGCTCAGGATACATCGCTATAGCCCTGTCGACCGAAGAGATCGCCTCCCTGAAACACTCGTCGTCATACTTGAGCACCTCATAATAATACACATCCGCTCCGGTACTGTCCTTAAGGGCAAGCACGGCGTCCATTCCCAGATATTTCTTCTCCGAACGTGCCACGACCTCGGTACCCTGACCCTTGGTCAGCCAGAAGTTGAACTTCGCCGCAAGCATCACGTCATTGTCCTGCTCCGCCTTGGCCCAATTTTCAAGAAGAGTCTCCACTCCTACTCCGCAGGGTCCTACCCTTTCTACAAGGAGATTGTATTTACGTTCATAATCCTGTGCATCCGCCACCGAAGGCAGAAGGAGGATTACAGCAGCTGCCACAGCCGCAAACCTTATCTTCATCATATCTATCTGATATCCATTCTTATCCTGCGGCTCTGAGGATGCAGGCTGTTGCATCTGTTGCCCAGGTTCTTCACAAAGCCAAGAGGCTGTCCCATATATCTTACCAGGAGGTATCCCAACGGTGCATCCGGGAAAGTCACGGCATCACGGTGCAGATAGGCCAAAGCCTTTTCCCTGTCGACATCCACTGCGGGATAAGCATCCGGAGAAAGAATGACCGACAATGCCAGATCCGCATCCGGTATGAAATTCTTTCCCTTCACGGAACCGAGAGCACAACCTGCCGCGATCACATGGAGCGACTGCTCCAGCACGGCAACATCCTGGTAAATGTTCTCCGGCACTCCTATTATAGTTTCACCTTTCTGCCTCAGGACGACTTTCCTGGTGAGCAACGCATCCAATCCCTTCGTTACAGGCTGTTCCCTGGTGGTCTTTGTCTGTCTTGGAGTCCTGCCCTTGACCTCACGGTACTCAACCTCGGAGTTCTTGCGAAGTGCCGAACAATACTGCCCTTCTCCGTCCACATGACCAGGAACGAGGCTGTATCCCACTTCGGTACGGATCACTCCCGGCATACCTCCCAGGACATCTTCCTTGAACAGACACACGGCACCAAGTTCCCGGGCCGCCCAAAGCACGTTCAGGTCATTCTCATATCTGTTGAATGTGCATGTCGAATATATGAGCACACCGCCCGGAGCAAGCGACGGCCAGACGTCTGCCAAAATCCTTCTCTGGCGTGCCTGACACAGCGCCACATTATCCTCCGACCATTGGCGCACAGCCTCCTCGTCCTTACGGAACATACCTTCGCCGGAACATGGCACATCGGCCAGTATCACATCGAAATACCCTGCAAGCGCAGGAAAGGCACTCGGGTCATCAGAGGTAACCGCTACATTAGGATCGCCCCATATGGCCACATTCGCAGCCAGAATTCCGGCCCTGGCCTTCATGACCTCGTTCGACACGAGGACGAAGCCGTCTCCGAAAGCCTCGCGAAGCGATGCCGCCAGATCCGTGGTCTTTCCACCCGGTGCAGCACAAAGGTCAAGCACCCTCAGAGGTCTGTCCTCAGGTTTCCTTATGCCAGCCAGGAGTTTCCTGAAAGCATGGCCGACAAACATCGAAGAGGAGTCCTGTACATAGTATGCTCCCGCATGAAACAGAGGATCAAGCGTGAACACAGGCCTGCTGGACAGCACCCTTCCATGTTCAGCCCACGACACCGGCTCTCCCTCCATTCCCGAAGAAGGCTTGAAAGGATTGAGACGCACCGATACAGATGCCGGCGCATCAAATGCAGAAAAAGCGACAAGCGCGTTGTCGCGCCCTATCGCCTCTTCCATGTATTTCCTGAATGTATCTCCTATGATCATTTACCGAACATTGACGGATCCACTCCTTCAGGCATCCTGCCTTCCGACATAGCTACAAGCGCATCCACGACCTTATCAAGAGCCTCCTTGATCTTGCCCCCAAGAAGGGCCTTCATCATGAAGTTGAGATCCGCATCCACCACAATCTGGAAATCTGTCTTATACGGATCATGTGCCGGTCCGAAATGCAAGGTCAGGCCGAACTTGAAAGGTGCCCCGTCGTCTGCATAACATATCTTCGAATATGGCACCCTGTCAGTAACCTTCACTCCGATATTGAAACCCTGCACCTGCGCATGGAGCCAGTCATAATCTGCTTCGACGCCCTCCTTCTTGTCTTCCGGAAGCAGAGTCACGAAGTTGCGCATATCTGTGAACAGCATGAAAAGCTCATATGGAGCCTTTGACACAACTGCTTTCTTGCTGCTTATCTCTACTGCCATGTGCTATTCGTTCTTTCCCCAGGTAGAAGGAGAGAATCTCCACTCCTTGAGGACTTCCTTTTCACTCTCCTTTACATAACCTGTCTCTGTCGCAACCTCGATGAGGGTATCGTAGTTAGAGAGGGTTGTAAGCTCCACATTGGAATCCTCGAACGCCTTGCGCGCCTGATTGAAGTTGTAAGAGAAGATAGCCACCATTCCGAGCACATCTGCACCGGCATTCACAAGAGCATTCTTGGCAGCGAGGCTGCTCATACCTGTCGAGATCAGGTCCTCCACGATAACAACCTTTGCTCCCGACTCAAGAAGACCCTCGATCTGCGAGCCTGTACCATGATCCTTCGGTTTCGGTCTTACATAGCAGAACGGCTTGCCGAGAAGGTGAGCGACCAGGTATCCGTGAGCGATTGCACCTGTTGCGACACCCGCAATCACCTCAACCTCCGGATATCTCTTCATGATGATATCTGCCATCCATCTGCAGATATTCTCTCTGATCTCAGGATATGAGAGCACCTTTCTGTTGTCACAATATATCGGAGACTTCCAGCCTGAAGCCCATGTGAAAGGGTTCTCTGGTCTTAACATTACAGCCTTTATGTCCAAAAGGGACTTGGCTACTGCTTTCTCAATTGCTTCCATAGTAATATTTTATTTTCAAAGTTCTTCTACCTATATTTGCGTGCGCATTCTGCAAAGTTAATAAATTTATAATAAAATTATAGGTACGATGCACAAAATATACTTCGAAAAAAGATGCATCATAATATGCCCTCCTGACGAGCAGACCTTGTCAGACCCCAACGCAGTACTATACAACATCGGTACCAACGAGGACATCAGCACCCTTGTGGAATTGTTCGAGACATCAGACACTCTGGCCAGAATATACATCCCTGCAGAAAACATCGAAGATACCTACAGGACGATCTGTTCCGAGTTCGTGGAAGTAAATGCAGGAGGCGGACTGGTCTCCAACAGACGAGGTGACTTCCTGCTGATCAGCCGGAACGGGCTATGGGATCTCCCGAAAGGGCACCAGGACCCGGGCGAAGACATCAGCGTAACAGCATTGCGCGAAGTACAGGAGGAAACCGGAATAGACCAGCTCATACCACGCGGACTCATCTGCGTGACGGACCATTGTTACAGACGTGACGGGAAATGGCACCTCAAGCACACATGGTGGTACGACATGCTCTACACCGACCCCACAGACCTGACCCCTCAGAGGGAAGAAGACATAACCAAGGCGGCATGGGTCGCCAGATCAAGCCTGCCGCCATATCTGCTGAATACATATCCTTCAATCCTGGAAGTCTTCAGGGAAGCGAAGGTATAAAATTTGCCAAAAATATCCGGTTTGTGAAACATTTATGCAAAAAAGCCGTATAATATATTGATTTTGTGATTATAAAACCCAAAGACATATATGAAACTTTCTCAATTCCAGTTCGCACTTCCTGCCGAGAAGATAGCTTCAGAGCCGCCAAGATGGCGCGATGAGTGCAAACTCATGGTCCTCAACAAAAAGACAGGAGAAATAGAGCACAAGCTCTTCAAGGATATACTCGACTACTTCGAGAAGGGCGACACCTTTGTACTGAACGACACGAAGGTATTCCCGGCAAAGCTCCGCGGAAACAAGGAAAAGACCGGAGCGGACATAGAGGTATTCCTCCTCAGGGAGCTTAACCGTGAGCAGAGACTCTGGGACGTAATTGTAGAGCCTGCAAGAAAGATCCGTATCGGCAACAAGCTTTATTTCGGTGAGGACGACAGCCTTGTGGCAGAAGTGATTGACAACACCACTTCAAGAGGCCGCACCCTCCGTTTCCTATACGACGGAAGCTATGAGGACTTCAAGGATACACTGTTCGGACTCGGACAGACTCCTGTTCCGGAGTGGGTCAAGACCGAGGTCACACCTGAGGATGCGGAGAACTTCCAGACCATCTTCGCCAAGCACGAAGGTGCCGTATCAGCTCCCGCAGCAGGTCTGCATTTCAGCCGCGAGCTCTTCAACAGAATGATCCTGAAGGACATCAACAAGTCTTTCATCACTCTTCACATGGGCATAGGTCATTTCAGAGAGGTTGACGTCGAGGATCTCTCAAAGCACAAGATGGACTCAGAGAGGCTCATCATCACAGAAGAGGCCGCACGTCAGATCAACAGCACAAGGAAGGCAGGACACAAAGTGCTTGCCGTAGGTATCACCGTGATCAGAGGACTGGAGACATACACCACCACAAATGACGAGGTCAACGCTTACGACGGCTGGACAAACAAGTTCATCTTCCCTCCATACAGGTTTGCAATTCCTGACGCCATCGTGTCAAACTTCCATCGTCCCGGCTCTACGATGCTGATGTCAGTAGCCGCTTTCGGAGGTTACGAAAACGTGATGAAGGCATACAAGACTGCCCTCGAGATGGACTACAAGTTCGGCCCATACGGCGATGCTCTCCTGATAATCTGATGAGGCTATTTTAAAAAAAGCGCTACAATTTTAAAATAAAGAAAAAGTTTGTTTAAAAAATAGAAAAAACGGCACCGGGCCAGCACCGGATGCCGTTTTTTCTATTTTTATTTGTGCTCAAAAAAAAGGCATCTATGGGAAGTTTTGAAGAGAAGGCATGCCTCTGCGCCTTGAGCAGGATCTTCGGATTCGAACCAAAGAAGGGGTTGGCGCTGATCGAGCGCATGGGTTGCGCAAGCGCCGTATTCACATTAGACAAGGCTGGACTTGACGAGCTGCTGGGTCCATACTGCAGGCAGCGCTTCCAGATCAGACAGTCCGCCGTATTCGAGGCAGCACGCGAACTCGAGGCACTTGAAAGATCAGGAGTCGAGTTCGTCGGATGGGGCCAGGAAGGCTACCCCCTCCTGCTTACGGAATGTCCGGACCCGCCGATAGGACTATACATCAAAAGCGCTACACGCCCGAAAGATTTATGGAGCCGTCCGAAGAACATTGCCGTGATAGGCACGAGAGACATCTCCCCCTACGGAAAGGAATGGTGTTCCAAAGTAGTCGAAGGCCTCGCAGACACAAAGCAGAAACCACTGATAGTCAGTGGACTGGCGCTTGGAACAGACATCTGCGCACATAAGGCGGCAATAGAACACGACCTGCCGACCATTGCAGTCATGCCGACAGGTCCCGACACAGTATATCCCTACAGACACCTTAACTTCGCCGACCAGCTGAGCCGCATGCCGGGCTGCGCACTGATAACCGACTACCCGCCCGGAACAGCACCCCTTCCTGTCAACTTTCTCAGAAGGAACCGGATAATCGCCGGACTGAGTCATGCGACGGTGCTCATAGAATCAAAGATAAAGGGAGGAGGCATGATGACGGCAAGACTCGCCTTTTCCTATGACAGAGACGTATTTGCACTTCCGGGCAGAGTCGACGACATCAGGTCGCAGGGATGCAACAAGATGATTTCCGAAAAGATAGCGGAACCACTGGTCAGCATTGACGGCTTCATCAGGTCTGTCGGACTGGACGAGACCGCAATTCACATGCAAGGAGGAGCTCCGGATGTTGACCTGGAGATAGCCTTCGGAGACAGACTCGGAAAAGATGCTGTCCGAGAAATGGCAGCACTGCTTGAATGCATCAGAAGAAGCAGGGGCGCCACGATAGAGGAACTGGGTGCGATGACGGGCATAGAATACGGCAAGGCATCGTCATTGACCGGCATGCTCGAACTCGAAGGATTCATCTCCATAGACCTTCTTCAAAGATGCAGCATCTTATCCGGAAAAAAGCGCTGATTTCAAATGAAAATGCATAAATTTGCATTCATATGACATTCACGGATACACATACCCATCTGTATGATGAAGCATTCGACGGCGAAGAGGATCTTGCGGTAGCAAGGGCAGTCGATGCCGGCGTCACCAGAATGATACTTCCGGATATCGACTCCAAGACACGCCGGCCAATGCTGGATCTGGCAGACAGGCATCAAGGCACGTTGTTTCCATGCATAGGCCTGCACCCGACTTCCGTAGACGCACTATGGCAGGAGGAGATGCTTCTGATGGAAAAGCATCTTGACAGAAAGATATGGGCCATCGGAGAGATCGGCATGGATTGCTACTGGTCAAGGGAATTCATCCGGGAGCAGGAAGAAGTTCTGCGCATACAGCTGGAAACAGCCGCTCGCATGTCACTTCCTGTCATAATACACTCAAGAGAATCTACCGAACTGATAATCAACATACTGAAAGACTGCTCCCACCTGGGATTGCGAGGCGTGTTCCATGCATTCAGCGGAAGCGCCGAGACATTCAGGGAACTGCAGAAGACCGGTGACTGGTATATAGGCATCGGCGGAGTACTGACATACAGGAAGGCATCCATTGCGGAAACAGTCAGGCAGATTCCGCTCGAACGCATACTTCTCGAGACTGATTCCCCTTACCTGACTCCGGTTCCGTTCAGGGGCAAAAGGAACGAAAGCAGCTACATCCCTCACATCGCGACACGACTGGCGGAGCTGCAGGGGACCGACATCAGCGAGGTAGCGCATACCACAACAGAAAACGCACGTAAACTATTCGGAATATGACATCAAGCCAAAAGTCATCCATCCTGCTCATCTATACAGGTGGAACAATCGGTATGAAGGTCGACCCAACCCTTCAGGCACTCACCCCATTCGACTTCAAGCAGATACTGGAAGAAGTGCCGGAACTGAGGAAATTCGCCTACAGGATCGACTCATGGACCTTCGACCCGCTCATCGACTCATCCGACGTCGAGCCATCGCTCTGGATCGCCCTGGCCGAACTTATCGAGGAGAAATATGAAGACTACGACGGTTTCGTCATCCTGCATGGTACCGACACCATGGCTTATTCGGCTTCCGCCCTCAGCTTCATGATCGAGAACCTGAGCAAACCGGTGATATTTACCGGAAGCCAGCTGCCTATCGGAATGCCAAGGACAGACGGAAAGGAAAACCTCATCTCGGCTGTGGAAATCGCCGCAGCCAAAGATGCCGAAGGCCATGCCCTCGTTCCGGAAGTATGCATATGCTTCGACAACATCCTGATGAGGGGAAACAGGACATGCAAGATGAATTCTGACAACTTCAGAGCGTTCCGCTCGGAGAACCTCCCGCCTCTGGCAGAGGCCGGCATCAGCATAAGGTACGACAGCAACATCATCCGCAGACCGGCATCATGGGACGAAGGCCCTACATTCAGGAAGACACTCGACACCCGAGTGGCGATCCTCAAGATGCATCCGGGCATAACCCCGCAGATCGTGCGTGACATCATGTGCAGCCCCGATACCAGGGCCGTGATCATAGAGACCTACGGAGCAGGCAACGCCCCTTCAAAGGAATGGTTCCTTGAGATAGTCCAGGCTGCGGCATCCATGGGCAAGGTCATTCTCAATGTGACCCAATGCATTGCAGGCAGCGTAAATATGGACATATACGCCACAGGCAAGTGCCTGAAAGACGCTGGTGTAGTAAGCGGTTATGACAGCACTACGGAAAGCGCCCTGGCGAAGCTGTTCTATCTACTCGGCAATTTCCGCGACAATGAAGAGGTGAAGAGAATGCTTGAGGAAGACCTGAGAGGAGAAATATCAAAATAATTATTGCCGATTGAAAATTAATTGCTAAATTGCACCGCATTTTTGTAGGGGCTTATAATGCCCGGACGAAAAGTTTGATATTAACTAAAAACAAATCAATAACTTTAATTAATCAAACAACACAAAAACAATTATGAAAAAAATTTTCATGTTTTTGGCAGTAATGGGCGTTATGGCCTTTTCTGCACAGAACGCAGCAGCTCAGGACGAGCAGCCTGCTGACACAACAGCAACTGAGATGGTAGCTGAGGCTACTGAGG
>JAEIGA010009214.1_pt1 | contig 14931 bp, 6 predicted proteins | sample 9270691 | NCBI WGS metagenome assembly JAEIGA01 (sample SAMN17057246, study PRJNA624740) | gut metagenome | biome: biome; isolation source: fecal sample | host: Bos grunniens | place: China: Xizang | collected 2019
GGTCTTAATCCATTGTATGCATACCACCATGGAGCATTTTGATATGTCTTAGTAGATTCATCATACATACGATGTTTATTAAATTCATTTCCTGCAGCAGAAGTTATTTCTAATCCGTCACTACCTAATAGTTTAATATTATCCATATTAATAGCTGCTTCTTTACCTTTATATTTTACACCTGAACATTGATATAATAAATAATATGTTCCGTTTGTAGGTTGAGGAGATCTATTTATTTCAGAACCATCTTTCTTTAATTCTTGTCTTATAGTAAAGTTTCTACTTCCAGCAGCTGGAACATAAGTATTATAATCAGATTCTTTTGTTGATCCTTTGTATCCACACTTGATTGGAATACTTCTTTGATATGTATGGTTGTGTCCACATATGAAAGCATCTACTCCATAGTGTTCAAGTATAGGTATCCAATGTTGTAGTCTCTTAGCTCTAGTAACTGAGAATGGACTTAAGTGTGCGTACACTATAACCCATTTAGGTTTAACAGCTCTTTGGCTAACTTCCCATAAATCCTTGTCTAAGAAATAAGCTTGTTTATTTAAGAACTCTGTAGGGTCTATTCCATTATCAACATACATTTGCTCTTGATTAGAGTTGATGTTTATAAAGTGTACTGGCCCTAAATCCCATGAACAAGTAGAAACCATTTCTCTATTTGCTGTTGCTTTTACTCCTGGATAATCATTTAGTTTAGGAGAATTTTCTAATGTGAAATAGTAATTATATGCGTCTCCATATTTCTTTTCTATTAAGTCATTGTTTCCACATGTAACAACTAGTGGCATATTTCTAGTAGTCTCTCTTGTATATTTGAACCAACTTCTCCATTCATGTGGTCTATTAGCATTTTGAGATATGTCACCTAAGTCCATATGGAAATCGAAGTTAGGTACTCCATCTTTGTATTCATGATCTACTATTGCATCCACACAAGACTTCCAAGCAAGATATCCGTATTCTGTTGGATCTTGTTCATCTGTAGTAACTAATATTTTTATTTCTCTATTAGTAAAATCAGCCACTTCAAAATCTGCAACGTCACTCCATTTACCTTCTTCTCCAGCTTGGTATTCATATGTACCAAATGCTAAATCGTGAACTATAACTCTATGGATAGTTACCATACAGTCAACATGGTCTATGATTTCTTTTTTAGATTCTATTTTTATCCAACGTTCATTTACTGCATTTCCGTTTGCATCTTTGATTCTTCTATATTTTAAATATCCTTCATCTGATTGTAATGATTGCCAAGTAAATGTTCTAGTTGTGTTCCCGTTTTCTCCGAATCCTATAACTACTAGATTTGGTATATTAGGATTTAATTGTATTTTATTTCCGAACATATCCCAAGCACCATCAGCTAGTGATTTAGGTTTATATTTGTCAACTACGCATGTTCTGTAATTTATCTCTTCTGTATCAAATACGTTATTAGTGTTGTTATAAAAATCTTGTCTTCTAACAGCTACGTTTTTATCCATACATTGTCTATAGAATTTTTCATAAGCAACAGGGTTGAATTGTGTATTTGCTCCACCAGCTCCTAATAAATCTACATAAATTTTACTTATGTTTGATATTGAAGTTGACCCATCTAAGTTTGTAGTCATTGTATATCTTGTTGGGTTATTGCTTGGAGCTTCAGGACTTATTGATAAGAACACTGACATACCATTTCTACTGAATGCTATTGGTTCGTTACCTACTACCCATTGTTGATCGTATTTATCTATTTTACATCTTACTAATGAATTTGATAAATCACCATGTTGTTTCCCTCTGATTAAAAAAGAGTGTCTAGAAGGTACTTGTCCTCTTAATGCTAACGTTTGCCAAGTTGAATCTTCATTGCCTCTATAATGTAAGTATAATCCTTTTAAGTTTACAGGTAATAAACTACAATTATATAATTCTATAAAACTATGAGAAACTGCTCCTGCTTGTTCAGTAGAAGTAGGTTCCATATTTCCGCCACCATATATTTGATTTATAATTAAGCCCCCGTTGTTAGCTGTAGTTAATGCTTTAGCTGATTCACCAACATACGCAGCCAATTTTAATGGCTCTAATAAGTTGTCTCCTTCGTCATAAGGTTTACAAGTAAATGCTTCTAACGGAAAGATTTGTTGTGTTCCATCATCATTTAATATCATTCTAAAATCTTTTTCGTTATCATAAGATTTTAAATCTAAGTATTTTTCAGCTACGTTTGATGATCCAGCTAAGTTGCTTGCTTTGATTTTTTTATTGTCCGAACCTCTCTGAATCATTATATAGTCTTGATTAGAGTCAACTGAAAGAACTTCTGTAAGCTCACTTATTTTAATTCCCATTTTTTCAACTCCTTTAGTTTTCTTCTAATAATAACTTATCTACTCTTCTTAATAATTCTTCTACCTTTTGATTTGATGCCGCTTCTGCTACTGAATCCGAATTTGGCGTGTAACTCTCTACAACAACTACTCTGCCATTTTCACATAGCACTTGTGTTCCGTCCTCTGTTGTTATTGCACATTTTGATATTGAAGAAGTATCTCCAATACCAGGGCCATCTCCAGGTGCCACCACTCCATTTTCTTCTAAATACTTGACTCTATTTTCTAAAGCCTGTACTAAAGAAGTTAATGATTCAATATTTGCTTTAGCATCTGCTAATGTAAAAGACTCGTCATCAGGAACAAAATTATCGTCATCTGTAGTGTCATACCAAAACATATCTAAATTATCTGGTGCTGTATCACTTACAAAGATATGACTATATATATCATCTGCACCACCGCTATTGCCGTTGCTACTAAGAATAAGTTCAGACCATTTAACTGACGTTACTTTTTTGTTCGCATCTAATGTGGCATTACATTTATAATATAATTTCTTTTCTGATACATAACACAACATTCCGTCTTTTATTCTTTCTAAAGGTATGTTTTGTACTTCTGCTAATTTATCTACATGATATAATCCACCATGTATGTCGTTACTGTCCACAAGGGCAAATGTCCCATTATTGGCTTGCTTAATACCAGCTATTAAAGTGATTGCCAATTACTTCACCTCCCTATTTGACTATAATGTTTTGAGAACCTAAATTCGCATTTTCAGATCTCCATATAACAAATGATTCTTTATGTCCACTTGCATTAGTAAAATCTATAGTTGCTTCTTTTATAAATCCTCCATCAAAACCACCAACGTTAAATACTGGAGTACCCCAGCTTGCAGGGAAACAATAATACATATATTGTCCAACACCAGCTTTCATATTGAAAGAGCTTTTATTTTTTGATGTGGCATATTCTTTGTTTGATAGTCCTATTATAAAATTACTGTCATATGAAGCTGGAATGCTACTTACTCCCCAATATCTTCTATGTCTAAAAGAATAAGAAACAGATCTAGAACTTGATTGTATTCCATCATTAACAGTTAATGTAAAAGACTTATCTTTTTTTAATTCTCCAGTAAATGTATATGATTTTATTTCTGTATCTAAAGCATCGTTATTAAATACTAAAGATACTACCGGTCTATCTATAGTCCAATTAAACTGAATACTATTAATTGTGGAACCTATTTCATAAGTACCTGGACTTGGTGTAGCATTAAGGCTAATAGCTGTTTCTACATATAATAATTTATTTAAAGCATCTTGAACAGTTTGTATGTTAGGATCAGAATGAATAGAATAAAAAACTTGGCTAGCGTCGTTAGCGCCAGTAGCTACATTAGGTCTCCATTCAGGTTCACCGTTAGGGTTCATAGCTATTATGTATCCATCTTGTCCTTCATTTACTGGTGCGTCTAATTTGTTTCCTACTCGTTGTTCTAGCTTTTGCATTTCAAGTCTAGATGCAAAATGAGATAAATCTAATTCTTGAGACTCTTGACCTCTATGAAGTATTAAAGATAATGTATCTTTATCAAATTCTATAACATCAACTTTTTTATTTAATTCATTAAATATTTTAGATGAACTCCATGTACTTGTCGTATCTATTTCATCATCATTTATGATACCACCAATACCCATCAAACTATCATCTAAGTATTTTTTAATCTTAACATCTTTATAATAATCTGCAAACCATATTTCATATATTAAGTTACCAAAGTTTAATTTTATATAACCACTGTTCTTTTCATTAACAAATACATTGTATCTATTAATACTAGCGTCTGATGCTAAGAATGTAGTCTTTCCATCTAATGTTCTGATTGAAAAGAATATTTGACAATCTTTATTATCTATATTTACTTTGTATGAAGTAAATGACTCTAAATCATTAACGCATACATTAATAGCTGTTTCATCTATTCTAGTATAAGGAAAAAATTTGATTGGCATATTCTTATCAAAATAGCCTTTGTTAATTAAACTGTCGCTTCCCTCTGTCATTACATTTGTATGTATTGATCCAGAGAAGTATGCATTACCTTCCCAATCTAACACATATATATTCTTTGGCATATCTACTGTACCGCCACCAACTATATGTGCATATTGACTGTTAGCATCCAATTCATTAAATTTACCATGAACAAGTTGATAATCTGAATAAGCAGATGTTCCTTCACCCATAGCCATAGAAGAGTTTCCTTTAGCTACGTTGTTTGTTCCTATTGCAGCAGAATGAGGAGCACTAGCTTCATTGTTAGATCCACTAGTCATGCTGTTTTCTCCAGTTATAACTCCTTGCTTTCTGCTACCATTTGAAAATGAGTTTCCAACAATCAAATCTTTAAAATTAGTGTTTTGTAATATTGCACTATACTCTTTTAATTTTTCATTAATTATTGCTTTGATTTCGTTAGCTGTAATCATGTTTTGTATCACTCCTAATATTCAAGATAAAAGATGAGAGACTTTAATTCTGATCTAAGATTCTTAGGTATTGGACCTATAGTAATCTCTATTTCTTTACAAGTGCCGCCAACGTTTCCATATAATGTTCCTAATTCATATGTTGCTCTATCTATATTTATATGAGGTGTTAATACTTCATTTGTATCTAACAGTTTAACTTGTACTAAATTTAATAAGAAGTTGTCCTCATATTGTTTAAATGCTAAAACTAATTTTGAATTTATAGCATCTTCTGCTTCTGTTAACCCATTTAGATTATTCCATATTTGTATTCTCTTTTTAATAACATCTCCTGCAGAATAAGTACCATCTGCCATATATGTATTATATGGCATGAATACTTCATCTTCATAAACTAACCAGCTTATTTTGGCACTCATTATTATCTACCTGCCCTTCCGAATTTTATTCCTTGCACTATTATCTTATCGTTTGTTTTTATATTAGATAATGCTGGTTCTAGTATTTTTAAGTATACAGTGATCATTCCGTTACCGCTAACTGTTTGATCTATTGCATAATCTAAATCACGTATTAGTAATCTATCTATATTACTATTTGCTGTATCTCTCCACCATACCATTATAAAATCTTCTTCTCTTATATGTTCTGTTACATCTAATCCTATACCGTTATAAGTTCCAAAGTTGTGAACATAAGATATATGTTCTGTAGATTGAGGTATTCTTTTAGCAACATTATCTTCTAATTGCTCTTCTCCTATAACAGATTCACGAGTCAAATAAGAATCTAAGTTATTGCTATTTTGTCCAGAGAACATAGCCATTTGATCTTTTAATTCTGAAATAGCCGACTCTGTATTTTGACAGAACTCTAAAGTGTTTTCATATAAAGTTTGAACTTTAGTATCACAAGCATCTTGTTTTGTTTCTATGTCATCAAGTAAGCTATTAATGTGATCATAAGAATAGAAATTAGATGTTATTCTATACGAAATAATATCTCCTACACTTAATGGTCTTGTTATTTTAAACTGTCTACTGATTTGTCCTCTCATTCTTAAGTTGTAAGTAGACTCTTTATCATAGTATCCAGTGTACTCACTACCATCTTCCATTATAACAGGCTCTAAATCTGTTCCTTCTTCAAAGTCTTTTCCTCTAGCTAACTTAGAACCATTTACATATACTTCTAATTGATTCTCATTAAATCTATAATAACAATCTTCTAATGTAATTGTAGATTCGGATGCGTTTTTAACTTCTATTGAATCTTCATATATGTATACTGCACTACGTTGTAGCTTTCTTGTAGTTGATACATTAGAACATGCTCTGTTAATAGTTATTTCAACATACAATTCTTTTTCTACTATCTCTTTATTGTTTTCATCAAATAACCCTTCGCCAAATATAGTATCTAGTGGTTCATTAAGCATTATCCCTATTCCAACATCATCATATAAATCACTTAATGTTGATAGTCTACCATCATCCCAACCATATACATTCTTAATAGCATTTTGAACATCTGGAGGTAAAGTAACCATCATGTTTAAATCTATTTCTGCAAACTGATCTCTATGTAATGGTGTTTGATTAATTAATACATCTACTTCATTTTTCCCTGGAGTGAAAAATACGTTTCTATCTTTTTCTGCATCAAAGATAAAATATTTATATTTGTATGGATATAAATCATCAGGGTCTACTCCTAGTGCCTCTGCTTGTGGAGATGTCCAATAGTTTCCATCTTCCCATGAAGGATCAATACCAAAAACTTTATTTTCTCTTATGTTTACATAAGACTCTTTATTTATTGGAACCCATTTATATCCTGATTCATTAAATGTTATAGTGTAAGTTATTATATCTCCTGGATTTATTTCTGCGTACACTCTAAACATATTAGTGAATGTATTAGGAGGAATAGTTTGTATTGATACAGGTAACATTCCAAACAGCTCTTCAAATTCGCTGTCTTGTAATTTTCTAGAGTTTAAATAAACATTTAATTGTTTTTTATTAATACAGAAATCTATATTCGTTTCAAAGTCTTGGAACCCATCAACATCTGAGCCATACTGCATTTCAAGTGAGCGTTTGTATGTATAACTATCTATTGCTTGATAAACATATAAAGTATTTCCATTTAACCATAATTGATTAGGTTTAGGCTCAATAGGCTCCTCTGTAGATATTAAATGTAAATCATTAAACGCTGTACCGCATATATATAATGTTCCATTGTCATCTGTATATAGATTACGAGATGATCTCAAATCTTTTTTAATAGTTATATATGCATGAGGAGTGTCTAGCGCATCTACAGTATATTCGTTTTCTACTTGTATATAAGCTATTAAGTATTTATACTTCTCTGGCATTATAACTGATGGTGTAGTAGATGTAATACTTGATGATTGAACTTTTACTTGGTTATATTCATCTATGTATACTACATCTATTCTTCTAGCTGTTGAGTAATATTCTACAGCAACTTGTCTTCTTATTAGTCCAGTTAAAACTAATACTTTTCCTTTTATAGATTTAACTCTTATGTAATCATCAGTAGAAGTAGAATTTTGATATAGTACTTTGATTCCACTATATGCTTCAGCTAATGATTCTCCGTATTGTGCAGGACATGTTCTGTCTAGCGAATAAGGAACTTCTTTTAATACTACTTGGTTATTAATATCTGCAGTTAGATATTCTAATTGCTTTGACAATCTAGGTCTTTCTATATTGATTAATTGTTCTTCAATATATATTTCATCACCATTATTGTCTACTATTGAAGCTGCAGATACTTTAATAGCGAATTGAGAATCGCTTATTATTGGCTCTATTTCTAAACCAGATGCTATACCTGGACCACCTATACTTAAACGTTCTCTGCTTATTTCTCCATTAAGCATTTCGAAGTTTTCTTGTATTTCTTCACTTCTTATACCGTCAGAGAAATCAATAATATGTAACTTAGACATTAGTTATCATCACTCTCCTCGTCTTCAAAAAAAATAGCCACATAATCTTCAGCCGTTTTATACTTATCTATTACTTTTTTTATCTGCTCTTCATACGGTTTATATTTAGTTGGCATAGTTAAAACTAATGTTCCTGCTATTCTATAAGGACGACCATTAATATGTCCTATATCTAATAATTCAAAATCATCTTCTTCCTCTTCTGATAATCCTCCACCTAATTGTCTCATATCATATATTTCAATAGCATCATTAGTTTGCTCCACTAATACGTTAAATAATTTAATTGAAGAACCATTGTCTTCATAGTCTTCAAGATAACATACTTCTATCTTACCTGTATCAATAATATAATACACAGCATATTCAGCTTCTCTTATTTTTTGCACTAACTCTCCATCTGTTTTAATGAATGATATTTGTAAAGTAGTATCAATATTTTTATTTATATTATGAATGCTAGATTTAAAGTTATATATTTTAATGATTAAATTATTGTCCGATTCTAATAACATTATTTTATCTGATATATTTTCTTCTATTAAATAGTAAAGCTTTTCTAAATAATATACATAACCATTATAATATACGCTCTTCCATCCTACTGGTTTATCAGGCTCTACGTATCCAGTTAGTGTTCCATCAACTGTAAAAATTGGCTTACCATTATTTTGACCTATGCACTGTATTGCTCCAGTTGTATCTTCCAAATCATTATCTGTTTGAAGTGTTCTACCATTAGGATTATCTTGTATATCAAGTCTAACTAAAGTATAACTTCCATTCAGCCTTAGTAACGAAGAAATACTATTCTTACTTACAAAGCTTGATTTAGTAGAATAAGTTCCGTTATTGATTTCGTAATTTGGTAATTCGTATGTTATCCATTCAGATACATATTTAGTTGAAGAATATGAATTCATATATACGTACATCATTACTTCATATAAAAATCCTTCGTATTCTAATGGGTTGTCTAGTACAGTGTATGGCATTATAACAACAAAACCTAATTTATCGTATTCTAATATAAGCGCTGGCACCACTGATGAAGTAAATATGTTATGTACAATCACATTCGTAGGAGTTGATATTGTACTCAAATCAAAATATCTATTTGTTCTTATCGTGTTGTTTGTACTTACTATAGGATTAGCTATGGTAAACTGATGGTTTTCTGTGGCAATCATTAAGTTAAATGTGCTATTAAAAGCTGTAGCATCTTCGCACCCTATTATAACATTTGTATGGTTGTTAAGTAAGTTTTCAAGATCAATAGGAACACTTTCTTCTGTATCGTAATGTTTGCAGTTATGAGATTTAATAAATTCAAAATCAGCATTTGCTGAATCCATATCTAAGAATGAATTGAATTGTGTATCATTGCTATTTATTTTAATATTGCTATATACCAACATGTTACGTTCAGAAGGATTCATCAATGTAGATATTAACAATCTATTAAGCGCATCATTATTCTTACAAGATACTTTTAGATTGTAAGTATTTGATATACTATAATCTAGATTCTTTTTAACTGTTGCTTTCCACATAAATTCTTTAGGTGTAAACTTAATTACATTGCTTGGTGAAAAATAATGTTTATTATTTCGATAAGTAAATAACCCCTCTGTTTTGACTATCTCCTCTCTTTCGTTAAACAATAAGAAATTTATATTTTCAAATTCTTGATCGGGATATAAGATAGTCTTACTACTTACAGAAAACTTAGGGTCTACTATTTTTTCTATATGGTATTTAGTGAAATCTATATCTATATATGCTAATGGTATATTTAAACTTGTATCCATTTTAGATGTAGGTATAGATTTGATTTTATGTTTACTTGGATAGATTCTCATTGTTCACCTCTTAACTTCCTATGACTATATAACAATTTTCTGAAGGAATAATATTACTATTAACGTATTGTTGTTCGTTGATATATTCATATAGTCCAACAGTGTTTTCTATATTATCATATACAATACTTACAGTTTTGTTGATTGTTGATATATCCACAGAATAAGATTGACGCTTATAATCAAAATTAACTGCATATGAATCATTTTTAAAATAATCAACTATGATGTATTGATACTCACTTAAGTCTGTATTAAATATGATTTCGCCAGACTCTCTGTAAACAACAACACCGAACTCATCATACTCTTCTTCTGTAATTATTAAATATTGACCATCTACACATTTATCAATTGTATCAAATATTACGTCTTCACCTTTATCTGGTATATGTAACAATTGATCTAAATCAAATTTAGCATCTTTATCTATCATATATATTTTAATACTGCCTCTGTCTTGTAATGGCAATTTCTCTAAAACCAATCTTCTTTTTGGTTTAAAGTATTCACGTTCTACATTTGTAAAGTAATAATATGGTCCGTGCTCTTTGTCTATTATTCTATAACTGCTTGATAAGTCTAATGGTTGTGCTGCTTCATCATCTCTATCTTTGTCTAATACAACTATTGGAGATTTAATTAATCCTGGAACATATTTAGTTATTTCATTGTGTACTCCAAAATATATCTCATTATCATTCATATCTATCATTTTTAAATTTGTAATATATCCATTAACGTTTTTAAACACTGTTAACGTAGTAGCTAAGTTTGTAGACATTGTCCAACGATTAACATTGTTTCTGTCATACACGCTTATCTCACCATTCGAATATATAAATTTATATGTTACATCTTCAGAAATATTAAGATCATTAATACCATAAGAAAGATTGTTACACTCAACAATGCTATATATCTTAGGACTATAGTGGCTATTTCCTGGTGCATGTTTTATAACTCCATCAAATTCAAAATATTTTAAATCAGTTAATAAGAACTTAATAAAACTACCAGATATGTTTTTACCATGACCATCTGCAATTGTAGTTCTTATGTATTCATTATCTGGATCAGATGTTATCCTTATATTAGATATTGAACCCTGTTTGCCAACAAACTTTAACGATACATTCGTTGGGGCTTGTAGTTCAAAATAGTTACGACTGTTTAATAAGTTCTTTTCTTTATCCGTTAATCTTTCATCTTCTGAATTCATAATATAAGGGATAATATCGCAGTCATTACTTTTATCGTATTTTAAATAATATTTCCCTCTCTCTAATCTAATATTTAATTGTTCTACCTCTGCATTTCTTTCACAATTTTCTAATTTAAAACCGTCTCTATTAAAGAATATATATCCTCCTTTAGTATTGGACATATTAACATTCCAATCATAAGGTATAGCTGCTGCTACATTAATAGCTTTAATTGTGTTGTAGCTATTAGAATAATAGCCTATTATATAATTATTCATTTCAGTTGATAACGATAAGTTTTTTAGAACCATGGATCCAATAGTAAAAGTATAAACATTTCCTCTTTTAGATATTTTAAATAACAAATTATCTTTATAAGGTTTTGCAACAGACGCTGAAGAAGAGAATAGAATAGTTGCATTATTATTGCTATCCTTTTCTATTATTTCAAATATACCACTACCTAATTTGAATATTAGCGCTTTGCTGTTTATAATAGAATTGCCCTCATTATCAATGAGAGCAACTCCAAACCCTGGATTTGCATATTCTATATTTAAAGTTATATCAATATCTCCTGAGTATAAATAATCATCATATAACATGTCTTGCTCGTAGAACCTAATTCCGTTGTTCACTTCTATTCTACTGTTATATTGAATCATTCTCTCACCTCGATATCTATACTATCTAAGTGTACATAAGCATTCTTAGATTTTAATACAACTTTAAATTGGAAAAAGCGTACAGGTGTATATTTAAATGTATAATCATCTTGCTTGTCTGAAAGCATTACTTTATTGTTTTTAGTTACTAATTTAAGTTCATTCCAATCGCTCCATACTCCAGATGTATTATCCTCTTTCATGGTTCTTATGTAAACTTCTACATCACTTATATTACTTATGTCCTTAATGTTTATGTTTTTGATGTTATAAATTAGGGACTCTTGAGAATCATAAACTGGACTTATTAAGTTGCCTGTTGAAGGCACTGTAAGAACTGGAGCATTGTCTTTATCGCTTTTGTATTCTGCAAGGAATTCTATTTTATCAACCACGCAACCTTCTGGTATTTCTATTTGTGCTCTAACGTATTTATATAATTCATCGCCATATGCATAAGCATAATTTCCTTTAGAACTAACTATATCATAATCAAGTTGTTGTTTGTTTCCAGTTGATAATATAGAAATTTTAAAATCATTCATATTATCAATTAATATATCATTTACTTTAACAAATAATCTTTTAATTATTAGAGGGTTAATTTCAATATAATCTGTTATAAATCTACCAGTTGAAGTAGCTGGAGCTTTAATATAATCTCCTACTATAAGTTCAACATCTTTAAAGCAATTACGATTTTCGAAATCTTCTCTAGTTGAATATTCTTTTATTTTAGTAGCGTTCCAAGTAACATTACCAACTAGTCTTATATATCCATCGCTGCATATACTAGCCTTGTTGCTTATACTTGAATAGTTGTTGTCTAATCTTAATTTATATAATGTTCCTTCTGTCTTTCTTTCATTGAACGTTATTCCAAACTTCTCTATATTTTTAACATGATAGTTTACAGAATCTTTTAATGAATCAGAAATAACAATATCATCTATGATTCCTTCTCCCGCAACTATCAAATAATATTTAAGATTTTTATTTGCTTTAAAGCTTGTAGTTCGTACACATGTTTCTTTAGTTAAAGCTTTTAATTCAGATATAAGCTTCACAGATAGTGAAGTACGTAACTTAAGATTTCCTAGTTTTTGTTCTTCTCCAATATATACTTTTAATCCAGAAGTAGCTGCTAAAGTAAGATATGTAGTATCAGCTATATAATCTGAGATATTTATATATGCATAGTTAATCATTTCAGACTCTTTCTTTTTAAGTCTAAGTCCTACGTTATTAAATCCTTCATATGTATCATCTTTCTTTTCTAACCTGTATCTGTACAATTCATCAGTTAAATCCAGATCAGTATTAAATGTTACCCAATCATTATATGAATCACATGCAGTATATTTATTGAATTTAGGAGACTCTATTTTCATATTGCAATCATAATAATATAAATCATTTAGGTTACGTAATAACATCTCACTGTTTCTTACGAAGTTGTTTGATGCTTTGTATGTAAATATATAATCATCACTAATATCTACATTCTCATATAATAAATGTTTGTTATTATATAAAGTCTTATCTCCTTCTTCACTGAACAAATAGTATTCTCTACCGTTAAAATAGTAATATCCTGTTTTAACCATTACAGTTTTTTCTTCTATATGTTTATTAAATCTAACAGTGTATTCGTCTAGCATTTGTCCTTCGAAGCTAGGTTCTTTACATTGTATATATGCCAAATCAGATTCAGCGTAATCACTAAAATTACGTAAGTCATAAGTAGAACCGTTTGCCATACGAGGCAAGAAGTATGTACTTAATTCCCTATATGTTTCTACTGTATATCCAGTTAATTTATATAATGTCTCTAAATCAAACACAAGAGCTACTGGTTTTTTTATTGAGTATTGCATGTATACAATTGTACCATTTGTTAATATCTTTTCATTCCAGATTAATATTCCTTCTTGATTTAACAACGTGTATTTTAATGTTTCATCAGTTTGTCCATTCTCTACTTCTGATGATGTGCCTATATAAAATACTTTATCTATATTTGAATATTTTAATTTTTTAAACATAGTATCGTCTACAACAAAACTCTCTGTTTTAAGCAAATCTTTTGTTTCATCCGTACCATCGTATGTTTTGTATCTAACAGTCATTCCTGCTGGAGGAATAACTATATATTGTTCAGTGTTTATTTTATTAGTTGAAGATACTTGGTATGTATTTTCTATATTTATATACTCTGCCAGTATTTGTTTTTCTTGATAGTCTATAGAATTAATATCATATATAGATTCATTAATATAGTTATTTGTATCTCTGATATATAAATCTTTTATTCCTACCGTCCAATCAGTTAGATCATTAAAGTGTGTTTTCTCGTCCAAGTAATTATAGAATCTAACTGCAGTATTAGGTGTATTGCTTTGTACAGTATAAAAGTTTAAATTATTTCTATCATAGTATTCAGGATCTGTAAAGTTTTCTGCTACAGGAACACCTTTCATTTCATTTACAAATAAGCTGTAAGAGTTATTTGCTACGTGTATTTTAGAGTTAGCATTATAGAATGATATATAATCAAACGAACCAGTTACGCTGTCATTATAATAACCATCTCCTACTCCCCATATAACTCCTATATTTGCTGGTAGTTTAGAGAACGCATATTTAGTAGATTGCACACCTGCAAATAATGAGCTTTTAAGAGATAAGATTTGTGGCGTTCCTCCATCTTCGTTTTTGATAACAACTATACCTTTAACTAGTGGACAACAATAAGCTCTGTCTGTAGTTATATTGAATTTATATTCTGGCATTTCTATATTGATGATATCTAGCAATGAAACAGAATATGATGTTTCGTTTTTAATACCATCGATTATTATTGTTTGTGCCTCTTGTCCTTCTGTTAATGCTAAGTTATAATATAAAACTCCACTTTCTTCTATTAACTGTATTTGTCCTACTGTAGTAGTTATATTATTAATCACAGTATAATCTGATAGGCTTAATCTTATATACGAATCGTTATCGTTACCAATATAAGAAACAGATGGATTATAATTTTCTTTATATTGTAAATCTCTACTGTCATTTATATCTCTTTTGATTAAAGTAACTTTACAGTTACAATCTATTTCTAATTCTCTATATGTATTATTCTTAATATCAAATGAATCAGTAACGTATACTGTATTGGATATACCGGCACCTATATAAATACCATGTATGATAGGACTGCCGCCACTTATACTTTTAACTGTTACTCTTAAACTTAACTTATTATTAAGAGGAAGATTATTTCCTTTCATTGGTATATAGCTATCTGCTATTCTATAAGCAAATGATATTTCATAATGTGAATATTTAAAGTTACCTAATTCTA
>JAEIGA010009215.1_pt1 | contig 14930 bp, 11 predicted proteins | sample 9270691 | NCBI WGS metagenome assembly JAEIGA01 (sample SAMN17057246, study PRJNA624740) | gut metagenome | biome: biome; isolation source: fecal sample | host: Bos grunniens | place: China: Xizang | collected 2019
ACCAAATTTGGGTTGCTAGCTTGAGGGGTTTACCCGTTCCACTTCTTTGTTTCCAAAGAATTCGTCTCTGTGGCACTTTCAGAACTACACCATATTGTAAACAACTTAGGTTTCATTCGCCGTCTTAGTTTCCTAAGCCATAACTTATTTATTCGTTATGCACAAACACTACAGACATCGCAGTCTGTGCTAGTATGGACTTTCCTAACAATAAATTGCTCGATTACACACACATTATAGTTTTTTTAATTCTTCTTTTTCTGCAAGGTTATCAATAGTTATTGCACCAATTCCAAGTAAACCAGGGCCAGAATGAGCTCCGATACATGGTGCTATTGGAGAATAACCAACAGATACTAATTTATGACTGAACTTTGTTTTTAATGTTTCAATCATACTTTTGATTTCATTAGGTCTTCCAGAATCTTGTGCAAGGAAAATTACTTCTTTTGCATTAGCGATTCCTTCTTCTACTAAATCAAATTCACGTTTTAATGCTTTATTTAATGTACGCACTTTTTCATGAATTTTTAATAATCCTGAGTCATCGCCTAGGAATATAATTGGTTTAATTTTCATAATACCACCAATAAAACCTAAAGCGGCGCTTAGTCTACCATTTTTCACTAAGTATTGTAAGTTGTCAACAACAAAATACGCAAATGTATTATCTTGCATAATTTTTAATTCCTTAAGAATTTCTTCAGGTTCATAATTTTTATTTGCAAGAATTTCAGCATATTTAGCAAGATAAGCTTGCATTATGCATGTTGTATGGCAAGGAAAAATGTGAAAATTTACCCCTTTTGCATATGAATCCCCATTCACAAATAAGTTGTTACCATAACCAGATAAACCCGTAGATAAGGGAATATAGACAACATCAGTACAGCCCTCTGAAACGCATTCTTTTACACTGTTTATAATTTCTGAAGGATATGGGGCACTTGTAGAAGGTATAATATTTGATTCACTAATCATATCATAAAATTCATATGCATTAGTATCCTTACCATCTAATAAAACTTTTTCCCCATAATTAATCGGAATCCTAGCGATTTTTATATTGTGTTCAAAATGCATGTACTCAAGGCCAGCACCACTATCAGTGATGATTCCAACCTTTTTCATGATTAGTCCTCCTTAACTTCTTTTTTTAATGCATCCTTTCTTGATAAAACAAGTTTGCCTTTTTCATCAATTTTCATTAACTTAACAATAATTTCATCACCAAGTTGAACAACATCTTCAACTTTAGCAACACGACGATCTTCTAAGGCAGAAATATGAACTAAGCCTTCACAACCAGGCCATAACTCAACAAACGCACCAAAGTCCATAATTTTAACAACTTTAGCTTGATAAATAGTACCAACTTCAGGAACTCTTGATAAATCAACAATGATTTTGATTGCTTTATCAATCCATTCAGTATCGGCATGCATTACGAATACGCGTCCATCTTGTTCAATATCAATTTTAACATTATTGCATTTTTCAATAATTTCAGTAATAACTTTACCACCGCTACCAATAACGTCACGAATCTTATCAGGATTAATTCTGATCATCTTAACTTTTGGAGCAAATGCACTTAATTCTTTACGAACTTCAGGAATTGTAGTTAACATATGACTTAAAATTTGCATACGACCTTTTTTAGCTTGAGCTAAAGCTTCTTTTAAGATTTCAGGTGTAATACCTTTAATTTTAATATCCATTTGTAAAGCAGTAATACCATCTTTTGTACCTGCAACTTTAAAGTCCATATCACCATAATGGTCTTCTAAACCTTGGATGTCTGTAAGAATAGTATACTTACTACAATTATCATCTTCACTAATTAAACCCATTGCAATACCAGCAACTGGTGATTTAATAGGAACACCTGCAGCCATAAGTGCCATAGTACCAGCACAAATAGATGCTTGAGATGAAGAACCATTTGATTCTAAAATTTCTGATACAACACGTACTGTATATGGGAATTCATCTTCACTTGGCATTACTTGTAATAATGCTCTTTCACCTAAAGCACCGTGACCGATTTCACGTCTACCAGGTGAACCATATCTACCTGTTGAACCAACTGAGAATTGAGGGAAGTTATAATGTAACATAAAACGTTTGCCATCTTCTTCACCTAATCCATCAATAATTTGGAATTCATTTAAAGATCCAAGAGTAACTATTGATAAACTTTGAGTTTGACCACGAGTAAATAATGCAGAACCATGAGTTCTTTCAAAAATATCTACACGTGAAGATAAAGGTCTGATTTCATCAATAGCACGTCCGTCAGGTCTAATTTTATCGTTTGTAATTAAACGACGTACTTCTTCAGCTAAAATATGTTCAAGAACCATATTAACATATTTCATGTTTTGTTCAGCATCTTGTAATGGTAAGTTTTGTTCAGCAAATAATGCTTCAAAGTGTTGTCTTGTTTCTTCATTAACTGCTTCTACTGCAGCTTCACGAGCAAGTTTTTCATGAGTAGAAATTGCAGGAATTAAAGTAGGTTCAGCAAATTCACGAACTGCTTTTTCTAATTCTTCAGGAATTCTGAATAAGTTAACTTCGCGTTTTTCTTTACCAACAGCAGCAATAATTTCTTTTTGGAAGGCACAAAGACGTTTAACTTCTTCATGACCAAATAATAATGCACCTAACATATCGTCTTCACTAACTTGTTTAGCGCCAGCTTCAACCATGTTAATAGCTTTTTCAGTACCTGCAAGAGTTAAGTTAATGTCAGATTGTTCTAATTCTTCACATGTAGGGTTGATAATGTATTCTCCATTAATTCTACCAACAACTACACCTGCGATAGGACCTTCAAAAGGAATATCAGATACACAAAGAGCAATACTTGAACCAAGCATAGCACTCATAGCAGCTGAATAATCAGGGTTAGCTGACATAACCATGTTAACTACGTTAACTTCATCTTTAAACCCATCTGCAAATAAAGGTCTAATAGGTCTATCAATTAAACGTGAAACTAATGTTTCATGTTCAGTAGGACGACCTTCTCTTTTTAAGAAACCACCAGGAATTTTACCACCAGCATATAATCTTTCTTGGTATAGAACTGTTAGTGGGAAAAAATCTGTGTTCATTGTTTGATTACTACCTACTGCAGCTGATAAAACAGCAGTGTCATTATAACGAACTAAACAAGCACCATCTGCTTGTTTTGCAAGTTCACCAATTTCAACAACTATTTTACGACCACGTTGTAAGTATTCAAATACTTGTTTTTCCATTTTGTTCACTTAACAAATAAAATTTGTCCCTTTCTAAAATATTATATATTTTTTGCAATTGAAATCTTGTTTAACTAAAGAAATAGTATAAAGGGCACTAACGTGCCCCTTAGTGACTATTTTCTTAATCCTAATTTGGCAATTAGTTCACGATAACGTTGAATGTCTTTTTCTCTTAAGTAAGTTAATAAATTACGACGATGACCAACCTTTTTTAATAACCCACGACGAGTGTGGAAGTCATGAGTATGAACTTTTAAGTGTTCATTAATTTTGTTGATTTCATGAGTTAAAATCGCAATTTGAACTTCTGGAGAACCAGTGTCACCTTCACTACGCGCAAATTCACGAATAATAGTGGCTTTTTCTTCTTTGCTAATGCAAGCCATGTTTTCCTCCTTCTTCATATAAAATATGATAATAAATTTTTAGGCCTAATCCATGTGATACGATATAAGAATACATCTTACGGAAGAATCGTAAGACATAGCATATTAGGTCAAGATATATTATATACTAAAACGATATTTTTTGCAAGTAAAACCACCTTAATCATTCATATTTTAGTATAATATCTAAACAAGCTAATTTATCTTTTTCAATCTGAGTTTTAAATGCATCAAAATCACTAAATTTTTCTTCATTTCTTAAGTATTTTAAGAATTCAACTCTTATCACTTTGCCATATAAATCACCATCAAAGTTAATAATATGAGTTTCTAGACTTCTTTTACTAGTATAGTTAAAACTAGGATTATGTCCAATATTTGTTATAGCCGGATATTTTTTATCATCGATTAATACCCTGCATGCATAAACACCTGTTTTTAGTGATGCATATGATTCATCATATGAAACATTAGCTGTTGGAACGTTTATAGTTCTACCAATTTGTTTTCCATATACTACTTCTCCTTCAATATAAAAGGTTCTTCCAAGTAGTTTATTCGCAAGTTCTACATCACCATTGTTTAACGATTTTTTCACCCATGATGATGCTATTTTTTTAGATTCATAATTAACACTTTCAAGAATTTTTGTTTTAATTAATCCACCACTTAAGTTTTCTATGTCAAAAGCAGTTCCACTTCTTTTTTCCCCAAAACAAAAATCAAAGCCAACCACAACAAATTTAACGTTGTTATTAATTAAGTATTTTTCAATAAAATCAATTGGTTTTATTTTTGATACTTCTTTTGTGAACTTAATAACTAATAAATAGTCAAAGCCAAGTTTTTCAAAAAGTTCTTTCTTTTCTTTAAAAGGTGTTATATAAGTAGTATCAGTTTCATTAAGTAATACAGAATTTGGGTGTGGATCAAATGTTATTACAGCCTTTTTTAAGCCTTCCTTTTCTGCAATTTCTAAAGTTTTATTTAAAAGTGCCAAATGCCCTTTATGAACCCCATCAAACTCACCAATGGTTGCAACAAGATAATCATTTATTTTTGTATTATTATCTAAATAAATTAATTCCATACTGTCTCTGCCTTATAGTAATATTTTTTAATTTCTTCATTAAAAAATAACGTATAGATTGCTACTAGTTTATTTAGCGATTCATCTACAATTGCAATTTTATCAGGTGTATCCCCATATTTTTCTTTTACGAAACGGTATGATATCTTCATACCATTTTTTGCTTTCATAATTGATTCTTCATCACTTACTTTAAAGAATTCTTTTACTGCTTCAATCATTGAAATGATTTGGTAATTTCCTTGTTCAATATCTTCAATTGTAAATGAATCTTCAATAGTGAACATTCCGCATTCAACTCTTTCAAGGCCAGCTAAGACACTTGGAATATTCATTTTTTTACCGAAGTCATTTGCAATAGATCTAATATAAGTTCCTTTCGATACTTTAAAGTCAATATAAAAAGATACTTTCCCATCTTCTTTTATTAAATCACTTACACGTTTCGCTTTATAAACTTCAATCATTCTTGATGGAATTTCAACCTCTTCATTTTTTAAAGCATACTCATATAGTTTTTTACCATCTTTTTTTATTGCAGAATAAATTGGTGGATATTGAAGACTCTTTCCTAAAAAAGAATCTGCAACCTTATCAATTTCTTCTTCAGTTACATTAACTTGATCTAAAGTATCTACAACTTCACCTTCAAGATCATACGTTTTTGTTGAAAAACCAAGTGTAATTTTAGCTCGGTATTCTTTTATATCAGTTGTTAAGTATTGACAAAGTTTTGTTGCTCCTCCGATACAAAGAACTAAAATACCACTTGCAAGAGGATCTAGTGTTCCTGTATGACCAACTTTCTTTTCTTTTAATAATTTTCTTACCTTAAAAACAGCGTCATGGCTACTTATATTTAAAGGCTTGTTTAAAATAATTAATCCATCCATAATATCACCTTTTTTTCAAAATATATTATACCATAATTATGTTAAATTTAACATAAAATAGAAAAAGAAACTAAAACAAAAGTTTCAGTTTCTAATTTTCTTTTTGATTACTATATTGAAGACGATATAGTTGATAATAATGTCCGCCTTCTTTTAGTAATTCTTGGTGAGTACCTTGTTCTAAAATTCTACCTTTATGAAGTACGATAATTTTATCAGCATGTTGAATAGTTGATAAACGGTGAGCAACAATTAACATTGTTCCAACATTCATCATTTTATTAAGTGAATCTTGAATTAATACTTCTGTTTCAGTATCAATATTTGCAGTAGCTTCATCAAGAATCATAATGTTAGGCTTATGAGCAATTACTCTAGCAAAAGAGATTAATTGACGTTCTCCGGCAGAGAAGTTGTTACCTCTTTCAAGAACAGGTTCATCTAAGCCTTTTGACATTTTATTAACAATTTTATCTGCATTAACAAATTTACAAGCTTCAATAATATCATCTCTTGTAATACTTTCTTCTCGTAAAGCGATATTAGATCCAATTGTTCCAGTAAACATAAATACGTCTTGTAACATTTGACCAATTCTTGATCTTAAACTACTTAATTTAATATTCTTAACGTTGATACCATCTATTAAGATTTCACCTTTTTGAGCTTCATAGTTTCTAACAATAAGCGATAAAATAGTTGTTTTACCACTTCCTGTAGCCCCTACAAACGCAACAGTTTCTCTTGCATTAATTTTAAATGAAACATCTTTTAAAATCCAATTTTCTTCTTCATAAGCAAACCAAACATGTTTGAATTCAATTTCACCACGTATATCTTCTAGTTCAACTGCATCAGGATCATCAACAATTTCTGGTTCAGTTTCAAGAACTTCAGAAATTCTTTCAGCAGCAGCTAGTGAAGATTGAAGCAAGTCAAATTGTTCTACAATTTGTTGAATAGGATTATAAATCTTATCAATATATTGTGAAATAGTTATTAATAAACCAACTGTTAAAACGAAATTACTATCAATGATTCTGTTTGCAATAAGGAATGTAAGAATTGCTGTTGTACCAATATGTAAAACATAGATAGTTGGTCTAAATACAGCATTTGTAAATGTTTGTTTACTTTGATTTCTTCTTAATTCATCACTACATTCTTTAAATGTTCCAAATTGTTTTTCTTCTTGGTTAAAAGCTTGCGTAATTTTAATACCAGAGATATTTTCTGATAAATTTGCATTAACTTTAGAAATACTACTTCTTACATTACGATAAGCTCGACGAGCAAATAATCTAAATATGATAGATGCAACAATTACAAGTGGTGTTAATGCAAGAACCCAAATAGCCATTTCTACATTAACAAAGAACATTGCAATTAATACTCCAATGATTACTAATACGTCTTTTACAAGATTAATCATAACACTTGTATACATTTGACTAATAGCATCAATATCACTAGTAACTCTAGTTACAAGTTTACCAACAGGAGTATCATTAATTTGAGCAACAGCCCAACCTTCAATACGTGAGAAAACATCATTTCTAATTTTATAGATGATTCTTTGTCCGGCTTTTTGAAGTGCCATTGATTGGAAATATTGAATTACTAAACTTAAAATTAGAATTAAGAATAATACAACAATGCAAGCAATTAAATAATTGATTGGAATATTGTCGCTTCCTAAAATATTAAATATTTCCCCAAATACAAGTGGTTGTGCAAGGTCAAATAATACCGCAAATCCCATTCCTAAAAATGCAATAACGAAATATTTAGTATTTCCTTTTGCATATTTTAATAAAAGACTAATTAACCCTTTTTTTCTAGGGCCAGTAGTTTTCATATTAGTTTTATTAGCTTTTCTTTTGTGAACAAAATAAATAACAACACAAAGTAATATTAGCATGGTATCACCTCATGTTCTTGATCTTCTAGTTTTTGAAGATCAACAATATCTCTATACATTGGAACATTTTCATATAACTCATCATGCTTACCAATGCTTACTACTTTACCATCATCAACTAAAATAATCTTGTCTAAGTTTTGAATAGTTGATACACGGTGTGCAATGATAATTAAAGTTTTCTCTCCATGCATTTGTTTTAAATTATTAAGAATAGTTGCTTCAGTCTTTGTGTCTACTGCAGAAACTGAGTCATCTAAGATTAACACTTTTGAATCTTTTGCAAGAGCTCTTGAAATAGAAATACGTTGTTTTTGACCACCTGAAAGTGTTACCCCACGTTCCCCCATAACAGTTTCATATTGTTCAGGGAATTCCATTACATCGCCATCAACACCTGCTACTTTTGCATGTTTTCTTGCTTCTTCTAAAGAAAGCTTATCTTTACTAAAGGCAATATTATTTAAAATAGTATCACTAAATAAAAAGTTATCTTGTGGTACAAAAGATATTAACTCTCTAACATCTTTAATTGGAAGTTTCATAATATCAAAATCATCAATAAATACTGAACCTTCTTCAACATTATAAAGTCTTACAAGCAAGTCAACAATTGTAGATTTACCACTACCAGTTCTTCCGATAATACCAACAGCTTCACCTTTTTCAATAACAAAACTCATATCTTTTATTGTCGGTTCATCAACACCAGGATATGCGAAAGTAAGGTTTTTAAATTCAATTTTACCTTCAAGATTTGCGCCTTTTATTACATCTGGTGCATCTTTCACTAAACTATCACGTTTTAAAACAGTATCAATTCTTTGTAAACTGGCTTTACCTTGTGCCGAAATTGTAATCAGATTAGATAATGCCATCATCGGCCAAACAAGTGATGAAAAATAGCTAATGTATCTATTTAAATCACCAAGTGACATATAGTAAACGTCTGTTGTATTAGTTAAATATACTAAATAAGCACCAACACCACCAATTAAGATAATGATACTTGAAATAAGTAATGATACAAAGATACTAACAAGTACAGATAATCTTGCATGTTCTAGGTTTTTGTTTTGATTATTTCGATTAAGTCGATTAAATGCTATTAGTTCTTTTGTTTCTTTTACGAACGCTTTAACAACTCCAAAGCCAGAGAAGTTTTCTTGAGCAAAGTCAGATAAGTCACTATATGCTTTTTGACGAGCTTCCCATTTTTGTCTCATATACTTACTTACTAAAATGCCTAGTACTGCAAGTAATAATAATGGTGCAGCTGCTAGTAAAGCAAGAACTTTATTTAGCATAAACATTTTTGCAAAAGCTAAAATGCCTAAGAAAACAGCATCTACTAACATCATAATTGATTGAGAGAAACATTGTCTTACGATCATTAAGTCATTTGTATAAAGTGCCATTTGTGCACCTGTTTTATTTTCGTTAAAATATGTTTGATCTAAGTATTCCATTTTCTTAAACATTCTTTGACGAAGATCATTTGCAATCAAATGACCACAATTAAAAATGTTCATTCTCCAAAAAAATCTACCAAAAAACATAATTACGATGATTATAGCAAGATTTAAAATATTTTTAACTAAATAATCATATGTTAATGTTTTAGCAGTGATTTCATCAATAATATAACCTGATATATTTGGTATTTCCATTTGAGCAATATCAACAACAACAAGTGCAATTGCCCCCATTAAAAAGAAATACCAATACTTGAAATAATATCGATTAACGCTTTTACCAAAAAGCATATTATCCCTTCTTCCTAAAAATAAAAATCATTAGACTTATTATACCATAAATCACACTTGTGATTGTTAAAAAAAGCAATGTATAAACTAAACCCTTAAGTAAATTTAAAAAGGTTTAATTTATACATGCTTATTTTTTTAAATTTGTTATAAATTTTCTTTCAATAACAAAACCAATAATAATAAATAAAACAGTCATAACTATTTGATGATAATCCTCAATACATTTTATTAATTCTACAACTAGAATCAAAAAAGATCCTTTTAAAAAACCATCAGAAATAGTCAAAAACATCCTTGGAAACTTCTTTAAAAATTTGTCAATAATTTTAGAAAAGGCTAAAATCCCCACTAAAAACCCAAGTATAATCACAATAATTACTAAGAAATTTTCGTCTGTGAGCAATCGAAACTTGTTTGCACTATCAATTATTAGTTTAAACGATTTTAGAATTTTATCGTACAGACCAAAGATAAACATTAACATTGAACCACTAATGCCCGGTAATATAAATGCAATTGATGCAACCATTGATAAGAAAAATGTAATAAAAATATTAAAGATTGTTATTTTATCATCATAAAATGGCAATCGATAATTTCCTACCAAATTAAGACAAAATAATAATATTATTATAACTATTTTAATACCTTGGCCAATAAACGTATTTTTTTCTTCAGATCTTTTTCTAAAGATGTTCGAAAGCATAAAACCAATAAATAAAGCTAAAAATAAAGTTGGAAATAAATAAAAAAGTTTCATAAAAAGTATAACTGAAATAATTAGTCCAAGTATCATTCCAATTATAAATTTAAAATGTTTTTTTATTATTTTAATTTTATAAAACGAACTCAAAAGTTCAATTAAGTCTTCATATACTCCTAAACTTATCGCCATACTTGTACTACATAATCCAGGAATTATGTAAGTAATGCCTAGGATTATTCCTAATATTACCTTTTTCAATATTAATCACTTTCTTTTTTTTGTAAATTGTTATATAATTATATTATATATAGAAAATAATTATGAGGAAATAGTATGAATTATACAATATATCCAAGACCACTATCTGGTGTAATTAATGCTCCTTCGTCAAAAAGTATCATGCATAGAGTACTAATATGTGCAAGTTTTTCACATGGTAACACTATTATTGAAAATCCATTATACTGTTATGATACCTTAATGACTATGAAAGCACTAGAAAACATCGGTGTTACTTTTAAAAAAGATGATAATAAGTTAATTGTATATCCCCCAAAACAATATAAATTGCATACTGATTATATTGAATGTGGAAATAGTGCATCTACAATTAGATTCTTAATGCCACTTTATACAAAGCTTTTTAATAGTGTTGTATTTAAAGGTGACGAAAGACTAATGAAACGAATTGAAACTGAAGATTTAACAGAAATGCCTTTTGAATATTATATTCAAAATAATACAATCACAGTTTCAAACATTAGAACAATTAATAATATCACTATTCACAATCACAACACTTCACAACTTATTTCTGGTCTTCTTTTATACATTAGTATCATTAATAAGAAGAATTCAATTCATCTTGTTACAAACAATAATGAGCTTGATCCTTATATTGAACTTACACTTGATGTTCTTGCAAACTTTGGAGTTGTATCAGAGATTACACATCAAGATAACTTATTTACTATTTCCATTAATAAACATTTAACTTTCATTGAAGACTCATTTGGTAGACCTACTTTAAAAAGTTGCCATTACTATATAGAAGGTGACTATTCTTCCGCATCAAATATGCTTGCACTTGGTTTACTTGGGGACAATGTCATAGTTAAAAACTTATTCAAAACATCAAAACAAGGCGATAAAGCCTTTATCAAGATTTTAGAGTCCATGAACGCAGAGTTCCAAATTGGGATTGATGCGGTCCGTGCAATCAAATCTAATCTTACCAAAACAGAAATTGACCTTACTTACAATCCTGATTTAGGACCACTACTTATGGGAATTGCATCTGTATCAAAAGGAACTACATCTATCATTAATTATGAAAGATTAACATTAAAAGAAAGTAATCGTTTGATAGAGACAATAAACATCCTAAAAAGTCTAGGGGCTGATATTGAAATAAAGGATGATACAATCCTTATTCACGGAAAGCCAATGTTAGAAGGTGGAGTAACAGTTGATCCAATGAATGATCATAGATTACTAATGATGATTGTTGCACTAACAAATAAATATCAAGAAAGAGTGACAATATTAAATGCCGAATGTGTAAATAAATCTTATCCAACATTTTGGGAAGATTATCGAAAATTAAAAGGCGTTGCAGTTGTCTCTAATACTGAAGAAATAATGAGAGGGAATAATGAATAATTTAAACAAAACTCCCAAACATCTAAACTATCCTAATATTAATACATTGTTAATACATGAAAAAGGCCTTTTAAAAAATGGCTTTTTCTTTATAGAAGAAAATAAAAAATATTTATTCGTTATTGATGAGAATGTATATAAACTACATCAAAATATCTTTGTAAATCTTTCAAATAATGTGATTATATACTTATTTAATGCATGTGAAGAAAACAAATCATTTGAAGAATATAATAATATTCTTAACACACTTTTTGAAAATGACTTTTCAAAAAATGACTATATAGTTTCAATAGGTGGTGGCATCACAAGCGATTTATCTTTATTTGTATCAAGCACATATCAAAGAGGTATGAATATAGTTTTAATTCCTACTACCCTTCTTTCAATGGTTGATGCATCAATCGGTGGTAAATGTGGAATAAACTATCAAGGATTTAAAAATCAAGTTGGTTCTTTTTATTTTCCAAATATGATTATTATTGACGATGAATTCTTAGATACGCTTTCAGAAACTCAATTTAAATGTGGTTTTTCAGAAATAATTAAATATGGTTTATTATTTGATGAAGAAATGATATATTCAATCGAAAATAAATCATACTTTCTAGAAGTGCTTATTGATAAGTGTATTGATCATAAAATGAACACTATTAAAGATGATTTTTATGATAATTCAAAAAGAAAACTTCTAAACTTCGGGCATACATACGGCCATATACTAGAAAGTGCTTATAATTACTCTTTATCTCATGGTCATGCAGTTGCAATTGGTATGTATAAAGAAATTAAAGATAAAGAACTAAGAGAAAAAGTTTATAATTTACTTAAAGAATACTTTGATTTGGATTATAAATTAGATGAAGAAACAATTAAAAAATACATCACAAAAGATAAAAAAAGAAATTCAAACACAGTTGATGTTGTTTTATTAGAAAAAATTGGAAAAGCAAGAATAATTACAAAGAAAGTCGAGGAAATTGTAAATGAATACATTTGGTAAAAACGTTCAAATGACAATCTTTGGCGAATCTCATGGAGAAGCAATTGGCATCGTAATTTCTGGGTTACCTGCAAATCTTACAATTGACCACGAATTAATAAAGAAAAATCTTTTTGCAAGAACCACAAATAAACAAATTTCGACAAAAAGATCTGAATTAGACGAATATAAGATTATAAGTGGCTATTTTAACGAAAAAACTACAGGTGCACCTTTAACATTTATTATTGAAAATAAAGATGTTGATAGTTCTAGTTATAAAAAAGGTGTAATTAGACCAAATCATGCAGATTACCCTTTATACGTTAAATATGATGGCGCAAACGACTATCGTGGTGGTGGCACATCAAGTGGTAGACTTACTGCCTTACTTGTAATTGCTGGTTCTATTTGTGAACAAATATTAAGAAATAAAAACATTAATGTATATTCCTATATTAAACAAATTAAAGATATTAAAACATCTTCTTTTACAGATGAAGAAAAACTAGAAATCTTAACAAATAAAAGTATTGAACAGTTCATGCTAGAAGAAAATAAAGAACTAGATGCAATTAATCTAATAAAAGAAACTGCTAATATCGGTGATTCTTTACCAAGTGTAGCTGAAACTCTTATTACTGGTGTTGAAGTTGGTCTTGGAGAACCATTTTTTGATAGCTTCGAGTCTAGACTTTCACATCTTCTTTTCTCAATTCCTGGATTAAAAAGTGTATCTTTTGGGAACGAAGATTTAAATACTTTATATTCATCTGATGCAATAGATGAACTAACCTTTATTGATGGCGCTATTAAAATTAATTCTTCTAACCAAGGAGGGATTAATGGTGGAATTACAAATGGTGGTTTAATTAAGTTTACTACTTCTTTTAAAGCCCCTGCAAGCATTAATAAAGAATTAAATTCTGTTAATGTTTTAACACATGAAAATATTAAATTATCAACTACAGGTAGACACGACCCAATTATTGGTATTAGAGCATTACCTGTTTTAAATGCAGTCGCATATTTTACAATCTTAGATTTATTACTTGAGGCAAAGAAATATGAAGCAATTAGATGATTTAAGAAAAGAAATTGATAGTATTGATGAAGAGATAATGAATCTTCTTAATAAAAGATTTGATATCACAAATAAAATCGGTACTATTAAAAGAGCAAGCAACGAACAAACTTTAAATAAAGATCGTGAAAATGATATTTTAATTAAAGCTTTAGAACACAAAAACAGTACTCAAACAAAAAAAGTTTACGAATCAATCTTAGATATAAGTAAAGAATCACAAAAATATAATTCTTATCTTCTAATAAAAGATGCAAGTTATACTTATTCAACTTTAATTCATAATCTTTTTAATAATCCTTACTATAAAGCGCTAGAAAATATTTCATTAAAAGAATTATTAGAATCAGATAATTACCACTTTAAAGGTTTAAATATAACAAATCCTTATAAAAGTGAAGCTTATGAATATTGTCTTGCAAATGATATTGAGTTAGATAGCTATGCAAAAAGAACAAAAGTTATTAATTTAATTATCAATGGTGAAAAGAAAAAAGCTTATAATACTGATTATATTGGTTTTAAATCACTACTTGATTATCATAATATTTCTTTAGATAATTTAGATGTCTTAATTCTTGGAAATGGTTCTACTTCTAAAACTATAGAGGAAGTTTTAAAAGAATATTCTTGTAAAAGTGTACATATTGCTGTTAGAACAAAAAGAAACGATAACGAAATATACTTAAATGAAATTACTAGTCTTTCAAACATAGATGTTGTTATTAATGCAACTTCTTATGGTGTTTATCCAAATATTGAGTTAGATCCTTTAGTTGATTTAACTAATACTAATACATCATTAATAATTGATGTAAATTATAATCCAAACAGACCTTCTCTTGCATTAAAGCATCCTAATATTAAATATATAAATGGATTATTTATGTTAGTTGAACAAGCAAGAATTTCAGAAGAATTAATCATGGATAAAACTATTTCTATGGATGAAAGTATTAATGTTTATAAAAATGTTTTAAAACAAACACTTAACTTTTGTTTAATTGGCATGCCTTTTTCTGGTAAAACAACACTTGGAGAAATTTTAAGTCAAAAATATGGTAAAATATTCTTTGATAGTGATATAATCTTAAAGGAAGAAAGTTTATCTTTAGCTAAACTTCTTTCGCTTGGTTTAACTTTAGAAGATTATAGAGAATATGAA
>JAEIGA010009216.1_pt1 | contig 14930 bp, 15 predicted proteins | sample 9270691 | NCBI WGS metagenome assembly JAEIGA01 (sample SAMN17057246, study PRJNA624740) | gut metagenome | biome: biome; isolation source: fecal sample | host: Bos grunniens | place: China: Xizang | collected 2019
ACGTGTCCCTGCAGTGGTATCCACTCAAAGCCGAGGTAGGCAATTGTCTCGATCCAGCCTACGGCAATAAGCAGGAACCAGCCAAATGCAAGGCTCATGTGCATATATCCCAGAAGCGGGTTTACGCGGAATATGCGGCGGTGCAGAAGCGACTCGCTCACCACCTCCACGATAGCCGTGAGGGTGCGGTGCGTAGGTATGCCCTTGATGATGAGCTTCAGATCGCTCTTGGGCAGGTCGCGTAGCCAAGATATGTATTTTATCAACACGATGGCAAATAGTGATACCGTGCCTATTATAAAGGGGATACAGAATTTGGCGAAAAAGGTCATATTAGAAATCTCCAAGTTTACGTTTAATCAACATCACCACGCCGCGCGTGTTAATTCCACGCGGACACAACAGACGGCATTTGCCGCAGAGCATGCACTTGTTCATCTCAACATATGCTCCCTGATACTCGCCACGACGCACCAGGGTGTGTACCTTGCGGAAGTTGAACTCCGTAAGGTTGCCGGCCGTGCAGGTCGCCGTGCAGGTGCCACAACCTATGCAGGTCTGCAGCTCGGGCATCTCGTGCATGATCTCGTTGCTCTTGCGCAGGTTGTTGCGATCGATGTCGATTGTGCGGGGTTTATTGATGGAAAATCCGAAATTTATCATCTTCTCTGCAGGTTAATTTCTATTTGCTGATCCACTCGGCAGCGGCCAGTGCAGCGGCTGTGCCCTCATTTATTGACTCACCGATGTTCTTGGGAGCCGTAACGGTGCCGGCGTAGAATATACCCTCTACGTTGCTCTCCACGTTGCCCAGGAACGAATCTTTCGGCTGCATGAATCCGCTGGGCTGGCATTTCAGGCCACACTCCGCCTCAAGCGATGTGTTCCAGTCATTCGAGCGCATGCCGACAAGCAGCACAAGCATGTCGATACCCATCTTCAACGGACGGCCTGTGAGAGTATCCTCTGCCTTGATCTGCAGGCGGTTGTCGATGGTGGGGCTCACCTCCGAGATACGGCCTCTGACGAAGTGAACGTTGTGTGCAAGCTGTGCCTCTCGGTACATCTCCTCATAGCCGGGTCCAAACATGCGGATATCCATGTAGAAGTTGAATACGTCAGCCGTGGGGAACATCTTCTTAAGCTCGATGGCCTGCTTTACGCCCGTAACGCAGCACACCTTCGAGCAGTGGCGCTGGCACACCTTCTCATCGCGCGAACCCACGCAGTGCAGCAACGCGATGCGGCGTGGTGCCTGTCCTGACGATAGGCGTACCTCTCCCTTGTTGAACATATGTTCGAGGTCGGCCGATGTCACTACGTTGTCGTATATACCGTAGCCATACTCCTCCTTGAGTCGGGCGTCGAAGAGCGTAAAGCCTGTGGCGATAACCACTGCATCGCACTCCAGTTCCTCGCCCGTCGAGAGTGTTACACGCTTTGGAGTAAGCTTTGTTGCCTCGCAGCCGGTACGGATTGTAACATTCTCGGCCTGTGCCAGGCGACGACGTGCAGCTGAGAGCACCTCGTCGGCAGAGGTGAACGTAGGGAAGAGTACATGCCATGAGCGGATCTTACCACCCAGATCGGCCTCTTTCTCGATGATTGTAGCGGCAATGCCACGATCGGCAAGCGTGCAGGCGCACTGCATGCCGGCTATACCACCACCAATGATTATAACGTGTTTCATAGTTAGAATTTTTTCCTGTAGATAGTCTCCTCCGAACAGCTGTTTACGATAGCTCGCTCGGGACGACCGATAAATTTACCGTTGCGGCCCAGATACTTCGCCGAGGGGTCATACTCTACACCCATCTTGTCGAGCAGGGGCTCTACATCGACCTGATGCATCTGCATACCCAGTACCCATGGATCGTAACCCAGTACCAGGCCGGCCATCTCCTCATACGAGAGTACGGGAATACCCTGACCATGCTGGCCATATGTTACACCCTCCATCTCGGCCAGGGTGTATTGCCACTTGTCCAGGAACATTGTGCATCCCGGGCAGTTGCAGACAATAAAGTCGGGCTTAAAGGGTGTCATGCTCTCCAGTTTCTTGTGCGAGTTGGCTACCGAGTAACCGCGGTTTGCCTGCACCAGATAGTTGCGGAAACCGAAGCCGCAGCAATGGCGACGCTCAGGATAATCGACGATCTCGCCTCCCCACGACTCTACCATGCCGGCCAGAACATAGGGAAACTCCGAACCTCCTACGCCCTTCTTGGGGAAAATCTTTGCGTAGTGGCAGCCGATATGCTCCACAACACGCAGAGGCTCACCCGTATGTATGTTCACCAGCTTGCGCTTTGCGCGTGCGGCGATCGCTTCGCGGTGGTGGAAAATGACGTCCGATGTGTGCGAGAGGTTCTTCGGAATCTTGAACTCGCGACCTGTAGCCTTGTAGAGGTTTTCGCGTGTGCGCTCTTCCGTCTCGGGGAACTCCTCCCATGTGTTCAGCAGCTCGGTGTAGATGCCGAACGATGTGATGCACGATGAGGTGAAGTTCTCATATCCGGCCTCCGACATCAGCGCAAACTGACGTGCTACGACGGTCATGATGGTCTCCAGAGGAACCACATCCGAGTGATAGCCGATACCCGTACACGAGGTGTGCAGAGGGTCGTCGAAGATGTTGCGTCCCAGGTCCTTGCTCAGGATATCGAGAAATACCTTCTCGCTGCCTGGGAAGAAGTTCTGGCGTATGCACGAACGAGCATAGTAGTAGTTGTCGTCGGCAATATCTTTCTGGTAATCAGTCCAACTTGATCTTTTCATATTAATAATGCTCGTTAGAGTTTTTTGTGTAAACCTCCATGAAGTACTCCTCGTCGGCTCCATCGAAGCCCATTTCGCGAGCCTTGCGGTCGGAGTGTTGCTCGATGGTATCGAAAAACTCTTTGCCGCCTGTTACTTCGAAGATTTTGTGAATCTCCGCCATCGTCTCGTCGCTGCATTTACGCAGTGCTCCCGAACCCTCCTTGCCATATACTGATGTAAACTGGCCATATATCTGCTCGTCGTTGTCGATAATCCACTTCCAGACAGTACCCTGCTCGGGGTGCAGTTCGGGACGGATATTGCGGGGTGTTAGGCAGTAGCCTGTACGAAGGATATTGTCGCCGATGGCGCGCTTGAGTGCCAACTGCTGGCGGCCCTTCTCGCTCTCAACGAAAAATCCCAGCTTCTGCGAGAGTGTGCGCAGAGCCTGAATCACATATGCGGGAGTATTGCCACGCGGACAGCGGGGACGGCACGACATACACTCGCCACAGTACCATATCGTCTCGCTCTTGAGCAACTCCTCGATAGCCTCGTCGTCGCGTGTCTGGACGATGCAGACAATCTGGCGGGGGTCGTAGTTATAGAATGCTGCTGCGGGACATACAGCGGTGCATACACCACAATTCATGCAGGCCGTAAGGCCCTCACGAAGGCGCACATCCTCAAGTAGCATATCGAAATATTTTGCCATAAAAAAAGTAACTTTGCTTGTGCAAAGTTACTCTTAATCCGTGATATGAATGGTAGTATAAATACCTATTTTTCTATGCGTTCGTAGAGCTCAAATGCAAACGGATGGGGGTATTTCTCTCCTCGTTCGTGCTCCTCGCGTGATACCAATTGCCAGTGGCTCTCATCCCAGGAAGGGAATGAGGTGTCGCCCTCATACTCATGATCGACGCGTGTTAGGTAGAAACGGTCGGCAACCTCGAGGGCCAAGGCATAGATTTGTGCTCCGCCGATGATAAATACCTCCTCCTCAGCGGGAAAGAGTGCTATTGCCTCCTCAAGCGAGCGTACGACTCGGCAACCCTCAATGGAGTCGATCGTGCGGCTGATGACAACATTTTCTCTGTTGGGAAGAGGTCGTCCCAGCGACTCATAGGTCTTGCGACCCATGATTACGGGGTGTCCCGAGGTGGTGCGCTTGAAGAATCGCAAATCCTCCGATATGTGCCACAGCAGAGAGTTCTTATCTCCGATTACGCCATTTTTCGCAATGGCAACAATGATGCTTATCATAACTTTCGTATTAGAACGACATGGGAGCCTTGATTGTGGGGTAGGGGTCGTAGCCCTCCAGCGTGAAATCCTCATAGCGAAAGTCAAAAACAGACTTCACGTCGGGATTAAGACGCATTGTGGGCAACTTGCGCGGTGTGCGTGATAGTTGCTCCTGCACCTGCTCCATATGGTTCAGGTATAGGTGGGTATCTCCCATCGTGTGTACAAACTCTCCCGGCTGCAGGCCGCACTCCTGTGCTATCATCATCGTCAGCAGAGCGTACGAAGCGATGTTGAAGGGCACACCGAGGAATGTATCACAACTGCGCTGGTAGAGCTGGCACGACAGACGGCCTTCGGCTACGTAGAACTGGAATAAAACGTGGCACGGTGGCAGAGCCATATCTTCAACCTCGGCAACATTCCAAGCCGAAACGATCATACGGCGCGAGTTGGGATTTTTCTTTATAGTATCTATCACCTGACGTATCTGGTCTATTGCGCCACCATCGGGACGGGGCCAGCTGCGCCACTGATAGCCATACACATGGTTCAGGTCACCATATACGTAGCCCTCAATGGGAGAGGGTGTCTGTTGCTGCGCTGCGGCGAGAAAGTCCTCCATCGACAGGGGCTCCACACCTTTTGCCTGACATAGCTCGCCATAGTAGCGGTAGGCGTCGTTGTCCCATATATGTACACCGTTATCCACCAGATATTTGATATTGGTGTCTCCGGCCAGGAACCACAGCAACTCATGGATAATACCCTTCAGGAAGACGCGCTTTGTGGTGAGCAGGGGGAATCCCTCGCCCAGATCGAAACGCATCTGATGACCAAAGACGCTGCGTGTGCCGGTGCCCGTGCGATCACCCTTAACTACGCCTTCGCGCATGATTCTCGCCAAAAGTTCGTGGTACTGTTTCATCTCTAAAATGTTTTTAATGATATATTCCCCTCTCTGTCCATTGCGGCATACTTTACCTCGGCATCCCAGTTACTCAAAAATAAGACGCGCAGATGCTCCTCCGCGTGGTCGTAGGGGTAGTGCATATGTCCGAATACGACGTAGTCAGTTGTCGATTTCTGCCTCTTGTAATCTCTGGCGTAGTCGATCAAAAACTCCAGTGATGAGGGGGTTATGTGGTCTTTGAGGTGGGATTTGCGCGACTTGCCGCTCCACCACTGTCCGAATTTCAGTGCCAGATCGGGATGTACACACCAGGAGAAGAGCTTGCGCAGAATCCTGGAACGGAAGCAGGTGTTCATAAGGCGGAGCATAGGCTGATTGCCTACATTCATATTATCGCCGTGCGCGATAAAGAGCTCCTTGCCTGCCAGAGTCATGTGCTGAGGTTTGAAGAAGGTCTTTACGCCGCACTCCTTCTCCAGATAGTCGCGGCACCACATGTCGTGATTGCCGATGAAGAAGTATATGCTGATGCCACGATCGGTGAGCTCGGCCAGCTTGCCCAGCACACGTACGAAACCTTTGGGGATTACCCTGCCGTATTCAAACCAAAAGTCGAAGATGTCGCCCACCAGAAATATGGCGTCGGCATCTTCGGCTACTTTGTCCAACCATTTCACGAAACGTTGCTCGGTGCGACGAGAGAAGGTCTCATCGCCCGCTCCGAGATGAACGTCCGAGGTGAAATAGTACATGTTAGATATGTTTCTTGATGGCCTTCTCCAAATCTTCGCCACCCAAATCTTTGCCTGCAATGTTACCCGTGCGGTCGATCAGGAAATTCGACGGCAGAGCGGTAATGTTATATGCACCAACGGCAGGCGAGTTACTGCCCTGGAAGTCGCATACGCTGATCCATGGCAACTGCTGCTGCTGAATGGTATTCACCCACAGAGCCTTCGATGTGTCAACTGCCACCTGGTAAATCTCCAGACCCTGATCGTGATACTTCTCGTAGATATTCTTCAGATCGGCATTGAAGGCGTTGCTATTACCGATAGCCGCTGACCAGAAGTGCAGCAGGATAACCTTGCCCTCCAGATCAGAGAGGTTCTGCACCTTGCCATACATATCGGGCATAGAGATCTCGGGGAAGCTCGACTCGCTCACCTGCGAGAGCAGGCTGATCTGTGCATCCATGCGAGCAATCTGGCTACGCAACAGAGGCAGATAGTGGCTCTCGGGATAACTCTCCGCCAAAGCCTCGGCAACGGTGCGGTAGTAGATAACGTCGCTGTCACCATTGAAGAGGTTTGTATCGCCAGGCAGACGCTGGTAGAGCGCATACACGGCAGCGATGCGATCCTTGTTCTCAACGATGAAGCGCAACTGAGCACGCTTGATAGCATTCTTCTTCTGTGTGTACTCAACGGCCAGACTATGACGCTGATCGTCGCTCAGATCATTAGCCGTCAGCTGTGACATGATCTTGTTCAGCTCTACGGCACCCTCAACGTACTCGTGGTTGAAAGCGTGCAACAGCTCCGACTCCTCCGAGCCCTCAACGGTGTAGTTGCGCAGGGCATTGCCTGCTGAGTTTACGGATACCTTGTCGCCACCCTGCAAAAGCAACGGAATGCGGTTGCCGTCATAGACCAAATGGTAGAGTGTAGGGCTTTTTGCATCGACACTCTCCAAAAGGAATGAGAACGAGCCCTCGTCGTTGAGAGTAACCGAGTCGATAAGGTTCTGCTCGAGAACGGTTGACTGCTCCAAATATACCGTTTTAGCCTCCGTGCCTACAAAGCGGCCGGCGATTTTTACCTTCGATGATTGGCATGAACTCAATGCCAAGAGCAGCACTACGGCTGCATAAAAAAACTTGTTCATTCCCACAATGTGTTTCATTCGAAATACAAATATAACATTTTTTCGGAATAACGCAAAATTACTTCTGCGAATTGTGGCGCATTGTTCCCTCGCCACTATTTTTTCTGGAGCCCGCATTGGGGCGATTTTTCTGATTGTACTGCTTCTGCTGTCCGTTTTTTGCGCCGGCCTTCTGCATTGGACGCTGAGCCCCCTTTTGCGGACGTGCCGAAAAGTGTTGTTTATACTCGCTGCGGAGATTATTCAAGGCAACTTCGTCGATTTCGATGCCGCCTTCGGACATTCGCTTTATATCTTTTATGATCACCTCGTTGTTGGGATGCTCCTGGTTGTATTCGAAGCTCTTTGCTCGCATGTAGCGGGCCAGCGAATCGATGGCTACGGCTGTAGCCTCGCGATCCTCCTCGGTGCATAGCTTGCGCAGCATATGCTCCACATATTTGCCGTAGTGCTTGTAGGTGATTCTCTCCTGAGAGTAGGACATCTTGCGCGGCTTGATCATCAGCTCGTCGCGCGTGGGACGCGGATAGGGTGAATCGACATCTAATTGAAAATCAGACATTATGAAGAGGTGATCCCACAGTTTGTGAGTAAAATCTGCCGTATCGCGCAATAGCGGTTGCAGATTGCCCATGACGGCAATTACGGCGCGAGCCTGACGATTGCGCTCCTCGCGATCCTCGATTTGCATTAGTTGATCCACCATTTCGTGGATGTGACGTCCATACTCGGGCAGATAGAGTCGGCGACGTGTGTAGTTGTAATTCTGTTTCATAAAAAAGTGCGGTTTAACACTTTGCACATTGCTTTTCAGATGCTTTTAAAAGGCTGTAATACGCTCTGTTCGTATGCAGTGCATAAACCGTTTAGGAATTAAAAGAGGGCCTGCTTGCACCCGGCGGCACGATGGCCTGAAGATTGGAGGGACCGAATAAAGAGGCTATCTTTGGTTGTGCAAAGTAAGTGTAAAAATCTCAAAAATCAAAATATGGCAAAAGTTTTAATACTCGAACAATCAAAAAGTATGCGAAACACTCTGCGCGAGAGACTCGAATTCGAAGGCTTTGCCACGGCCGTTGCCGAACGAGGCGATGTGTCGGAGAGCGTGGTGGCGCGTCGTGGATATGATGCTATTCTGGCGGGCAGCCAGGCCGAGGATCTGGCGTCGCTGGGAGTACCTTTTATAATAGTTACATCTGATGGCTCGATCGACGAGGCGGTGAGTGCCGTGAAGTGTGGTGCGGAGGATTATATCACCGCTCCCGTTGATATGAATCGTCTGCTGGGGTCGTTGCGCCGCATTGTGGAGCGTGAGCAGACGGTTGTACAGCCCCAATTATCACCAGCCCGACGACGGCGTGCCACCACCACATCGGAGCAGATCATAGGTTCCTCGCCCGCCATAGAGCATGTGCGTTGTCTGATTGATAAGGTTGCCCCCTCCGATGCACGAGTGTTGATTACGGGCGAGAATGGAACGGGCAAGGAGCTTGTGGCCCGATCGCTGCACGATAAGAGTGCCCGAGCCGGAGCTCCATTTGTGGAGGTTAACTGCGCCGCTATCCCTTCGGAGCTTATCGAGAGCGAGCTTTTTGGTCACGAACGCGGAGCCTTTACCTCGGCTATTAAGCAGCGCCGCGGTAAGTTTGAACAGGCCAATGGCGGTACACTCTTTATGGATGAGATTGGCGATATGTCGCTATCGGCGCAGGCCAAGGTGCTGAGAGCCCTACAGGAGAATAAGATCAGTCGTGTGGGTAGCGACAAGGATGTAAGCGTTGATGTGAGGGTGGTGGCAGCCACCAATAAGGATATACGAGCCGAGATAGCGCGTGGTAACTTTCGCGAGGATCTCTACCACCGCCTGAGTGTTATACTGATCAAGGTGCCGCCGCTGCGCGAGCGTGCCGGTGACATTGCCGAGCTGGTCGATTATTTTGTCGGGCAGATCGCCTCCGAGCATCACATTTCGCCAAAGCGTGTGGATGCGGAGGCGAAGCGAGCTCTGTCGGCCATGCCCTGGAGTGGGAATATCCGAGAGTTGAGAAATGTGGTCGAGCGACTGATGATTCTCAGCGGCGATGTGGTGACGGCCGAGGATGTAAGGATGTACTGCTAAATAATAAAAGGCTGTAAAGACAGCCTTTTTTATCTGTAAAGTATCTCGCGCAACTCCGCGACGCTATCGGCAATGGCATGTGGCTGATGCATCTCCAGCTCCTCGCGTGAGCGGAAGCCCCAGCTCACTCCAACGCCATGTATCGAGGCATTGTGTGCCGTCTGCATATCTACGCCCGAGTCGCCTATCATATAACAGCACTGGCGCTCGATGCCGGCCTTTTCTAAAATCATGTCTACGAGTGCCGTATCCGGCTTCAGGGGTACTCCTTCGCGGTTGCCGCAGATCTCAACAAATTCGATTGAGGGGAAGAATTTCCTGATCAACTTCTCCGTGCCGGCCTGGAACTTATTCGATGCCACGGCCAGATGTGCTCCATCACGTTGCAGATCGCAGAGAAGCTCGACCATGCCCTCATAGGGTGTTGTCTTATGGTCAATGTGCTCGATGTAGAAATCCACAAAATCCCTGCGTGCTGCGGCTACATATTCGGGTGTGCGCAACTCCTCGGGCAGAGCTCTCTCGACAAGGCGCATGATGCCATTGCCGACAAAGGAGCAATACTCCTCGTAGGTGTGCGTAGGCAGACCACGCATAGTGAGCATGTGGTCGCAGGCTACGGCCAGATCGCCGATGGTGTTGAGCAGTGTGCCGTCAAGATCGAATATGAAAAGTCTATTCTGCATTCTCTTCTCGTTTGTAAATCTTATAGCCTATGGCCGAGATGATAACCGACATTATGGGACTTGCCAGGTTAAATATGCAGTAGGGCAGGTATGTGAGTGTAGCCACACCCAGCACGGTCGACTGAGCCATACCGCACGAGTTCCATGGTATGAGTACCGAAGTAACGGTTGCGGAATCCTCCATGCTGCGGCTCATCAGACGACGCTCCAGATGGCTGTCGTCGTAGAGCTTGCGGAAAAGGTTACCCGTAAGGATAATCGATATATACTGGTCGCCCGTTGTGAGGTTGAAGAATATACCTGAGCATACCGTTGAACCAACCACACTCACCGTGCGGCGTGCTATGCGAACAAATATCTGCGATATGGCGGTCAGCATGCCGCTACCGTACATCACACCGCCAAAGCACATAGCACAGATGATGAGCCACACCGTATTCATCATGCCGCCCATACCGCTTGTCGCTACCAGATCGTTGAGCAGGGTGTTTCCTGTCTCTACAGCAGTGTCAGTCGTGGCAACCTGTATAACAGCCTTGAGCGAGGTCATGAATGAGGGCTCGCCAACTTGAGCAATATTAGCAATGATATCGGGCTGAGCCACAACCATAGCTACGGCTGCCATTGCTGCCGAGGCAAAGAGGGTGATGATTGCGGGCAGACGCTTCGAGATAAGTATGGCCGTGGCTACGGGAACAAGCAGCAGCCATGGCGAGAGGTTGAACGTGGAGTCGAGAGCCTGCGAAATCTCATTTGCATCCGTCGCAATCGTGGGCGATGATGATAAACCAACGATAGTAAAGACCACCAGGGCGATGATAATCGACGGCGTGGTGGTTATCATCATATATTTGATGTGCTTAAACAGAGGCACATCGGCTGTCGATGAGGCTAGAACCGTGGTGTCGCTCATCAGCGAAATCTTATCTCCGAAGTATGCACCCGAGATAATGGCACCCGCGATCCAGCCATCCTCAAAGCCCAGTGCGCGGCCAATACCCATCAATGCTACACCAATGGTGGCAATTGTTGTCCACGACGAACCTGTCAAAAGGGAGATTACGGCGCAGATAACGCACGATGCGGGGAGAAATATCGAGGGATGGAGAATCTTCAATCCGTAGTATATAAGCGTAGGAATGATACCACTGGCCATCCATGTGCCGGCGATGGCACCGATGAGCAGCAGGATAATCAGCGCGGGCGTTGCGCTGCGCATATTCTGCACAATAGCATCCTCGAGCTGTTGCCAGCGGTAGCGATATACGCCTATGGCAATGGCTGTACACACGGCCGATGCCGTCAGCAGCGACAACTGGCTGCCTCCCGCTATGGCATCACCACCAAATAAATTGATGGTCAGTGCCAGGAAGATGACCAGCACTGCGAGGGGTATCAGGGCTACGAGGGTTGAGGGTTGCTTTTGTATGCTATTTGTACTCATATTTATAATTTTACCGCCTGCAAAGATACACAAAACATATAAAACAAGGCCTAAATATGTAAAAAGTTGGCATACGAAGTGGTACAATGTCACCCAAAATGTGTATATTTGCATTATACAGCATAGGAAATTATGGTACGACTATCAATTGTAATTGCAACATACAACCGTTCGGCAATGCTGATGCAGACCCTGCAGTCGGTCGTTGAGCAGACGGCGCCACGCCAGGAGTGGGAGTGCGTAGTGGTAAATAATAACTCAACGGACGACACCGCCGAGGCTTTCGCAGCGTTTGCAGCGCGTTACCCCGATTATAATCTGCGCATGGAACTGGAGCCCAATCAGGGCCTCTCGTATGCCCGCAACCGTGGTATCCGCGAGAGCGAGGGTGAGTATATAGCTATTATTGATGACGATGAGCGCATAGCTCCCGAGTTTGTGGTATCATATATCGATCTGTTCGACACGACTCCCGATGCTGTTGCTGCCGGAGGTCCTATCGTGGCGGAGTATCCTACGGGACGTCCTCGCTGGATGTCGGCTTTTACCGAGCGTCCGATTGCTAATACGATGTATTTCGGCGATGAGGTGCGCGAGTTTCCGCGCGGTCGTGTGCCGGGAGGTGGTAATATGGCTCTAAGACGCAGCGCAGTGCGCCGTTATGGTGTCTTCGATACCTCGCTGGGTTATGTGGGCGAATCGTTGGTGGGAGGCGAGGAGACCGACCTGTTTGAGCGTTTGCAGATTGCTGAGGCTAAATACTATTACGTGCCCAAGGCGGTGATGTATCACATAATACCCAAGGAGAAACTCACTGTTGAGTATCTGCGCAGGCTGAGCTATAATGTGGGTGTTAGCCAGTTGCGTCGTGCGCGCTACTACCATCGCAAGGGTAGAGTGCGCGTAAAGGAGTGTGTTAAATGGTTTGCTACATTGGCTCTGGCTGCGTGGTATGGCATAACACTGCAGTGGCGAAAGGCTAAGTACCTCGTAATTATGCGCTACAATATTACGCGCGGATTGTGGAGTGAGAAGTAATCCTCATAAATAGGAAATTTTGGCATTTGCCATCAAATAAAAAAAGGCTATCATCACGATAGCCTTTTTTTGTGTTTGCATTATCTTTAGATTGAAAGGATACGAACCAGGTCAACATCCTTCAACTCCATCTGCTGCGAGTGGGCAATGGCACGCTTGAAGGGAACATATACATAGTCGCCATTCTTGATGCCGATCATAACGTTGCGCTGACCCTCCGACAGTGCCTCGATAGCCGTAGCACCCATCTTCGATGCGAGGATACGATCCTTGGCTGTGGGTGAGCCGCCGCGCTGCAAGTGACCGAGGATTGTCACACGGGCATCGAAGTCGGGGAACTCCTTCTTGATACGCTCAGCCATACCCATAGCACCGCCCGTAGCCTTGTTCTCTGCAACGAGCACGATAGCCGAGCTCTTGCTCTTGCGGAAACCGTTGTGGATAAGCTCTGCCAACTGGTCAACCTCCATTTCACGCTCGGGGATGATGGCTGCCTCGGCACCCGAAGCAATCGCACCGTTGAGCGAGAGATAACCTGCCGTATTACCCATAACCTCCACGAAGAACAGACGGTCGTGGCTCGATGCCGTATCGCGCAACTTATCCACCGCATCTACGATAGTGTTCAGCGCAGTGTCATAGCCGATGGTCTCGTCGGTGCCGTCCACGTCGTTGTCGATCGTACCGGGCAAACCCACGATAGGTACATCAAATTCGTTGGCAAAAATCTGTGCTCCCGACAGTGAACCGTCACCACCGATAACAACCAGTGCGTCGATACCTGCAGCCTTCATATTGTCGTATGCTATCTGACGACCTTCGGGAGTGCGGAACTCCTTGCTTCGTGCGGTCTTGAGGATTGTGCCACCCTTCTGGATGATGTTGCTCACGCTACTTGATGTGAGGTCGATGATCTTATTTGTTACCAAGCCGTGATAGCCACGCAGGATGCCTTTAACCTTGTAGCCGTTGTAGATTGCCGTACGAGTGACGGCGCGAATGGCCGCGTTCATACCCGGAGCATCACCTCCCGAGGTAAGAATACCAATACATTTAATTGCCATAGTGAATTTGTGTTTATACTTCTTGTCGCAAATATAACTATTTTTTTATAGAATTCCCGACGAATATAGCAAAAAATGTAGTCAATATGTGGATGTTATTCCTGACCGGATAATAAAAAAGGCTGTCAACCGTAGTTGGCAGCCCTCTCTTGTCGTATAATTATATTTATTGGTTCAGCTTTTCGGCCTCCTTCTTGATCTCTTTAGCGGCGGCGTTGATCTCCTTTTTGGCTTCGCGGACACCATCCTTGTAATCATCCAGAGCCTCGTTCCAACCCTTGATAATCTCCGAGTGAGCCTGCTCGGCTATCTTGGCAAGACCCTCCTCGAAGCGAATCTTCACATCGCCCACGCTGAAGATTACGGCCTGCGAGGGGTTCTCCTCGCTATTGTTCACCTCGGTGGTATAGTTGATAATCTTCTCGCCATCGACCGTGATGCCGTTGGCATTGACCTCCACAAGCTTACCATCGCCGTCGGTGATTGTGAGTCCCTTCTCGTTGAGCTTTATTGTGCTCTCCATCTGCTGCACATCCTCGCTCGGACCCTGAATAGTTACGGTCAGGTTGTCCTTGGATTGTGAGGCCACCTCCACGTCCTCAAACTGCTGACGGAACTCCGTAATCTCCTCCTCGGTGAACTCCTCGAAGAGTACCTCCTCGTCATTCTCAAAGACTGACTCAAAGGCGTTCCCGATCTGGCGGTCAAACTTTACGGGCGACTTGATGGCTGAAACGATCATTCCACACAGGGCAAAGAGCCAAATAAGGAACATCACCAGCATAGCCTTGCCGTTGGGACGACGCGAAATGAGCAGCATCACCGACAGGTATATAAGTGCCACGATAGGCATCGTGATAACGATGAAGAATGCTCCCAGCGCAAAGCCCGTGATGGCACTTTCGGCCATAATGGCGGGGGTGGTGGTGATGGCTACCAGAGCCAGTACGCTCGCACCGCACACCAATCCGATAAGGATGAGCAGAGTAAAAATCTTCACACAGATGAGCAGGAATCGGCCAAATGCGGCTACCAGCTTTGCGATAATCGAACGCTCACGCTCGTCGCGTGCCGCAGCCTGCGTTGTGGAACGTATGCTGCTGGCGGTGATGCGCTCGCCCGTCATCTCCAGCTTCTGACGTGCCGAGGTTGCGGGGGGCACCGAGAACCACATAATCAGATAACCCAGAACGATGAATCCGAACAGGTTGCTCGAGATGTTGATTACCCAGTTGGAAAATTCGAATGATCCGGTTATGGGCGTGATGATCAGTGGTATGAACATCGCCAGACGTATCCATGTGGGGTCGGTGTCGAAGTAGCGGGCAATACCGGCACATACACCGCCCAGCTTGCCATTGTCAAGGTCGCGATAAAGACGACGGGGAATGCGGGGATTTCCGTTCTTGTCCTCGGTCTCGGCGTGACGCTCCGAAGCATCCTCGTCAATCTCCTCGGCCGAACCCAGCTGCTTGATGATATTGTCAATCAGCGGCTTTGCAATTACAGCGTCGGCTGTCTGCGTTGAGAGAATCAACTCGGCGATGCGGGCCTCGATGTCGGCAATGATCTCCTCGCCATCGGGGTCATCCTTGTATGTTGCGTGGAGCGACTTCAGATACTCGCTCAGCGTGTCGTAGGCGTTGCGCTCAAGGGTGAACGATACTCCTGCGATACTACATTTCTTTATCTCGTTCATGGTTGTAGTTTTTGTGTGTTACATCTTGCGAACGCTACCGCCGCTTGACTTCTTAATGTGGATATTTACGTC
>JAEIGA010009217.1_pt1 | contig 14929 bp, 10 predicted proteins | sample 9270691 | NCBI WGS metagenome assembly JAEIGA01 (sample SAMN17057246, study PRJNA624740) | gut metagenome | biome: biome; isolation source: fecal sample | host: Bos grunniens | place: China: Xizang | collected 2019
ATTATTATACGATTTTCCCATCTTCTGTCCGTTGATGGTAATCATATTATTATGCATCCAATATTTTACTACGGGATGTCCCATTGCTGCCACTCCCTGTGCAATCTCACACTCGTGGTGAGGGAAGATAAGATCCATACCGCCACCGTGAATATCGAACTGCTCGCCAAGATATTTGCGTCCCATAGCTGTACACTCGCAATGCCATCCAGGGAAGCCGTCGCTCCAGGGCGAGGGCCAACGCATAATATGCTCGGGCTGCGCACATTTCCACAGAGCAAAGTCGGCAGGGTTGCGTTTCTCTTGCTGTCCGTCGAGCTCGCGGGTGGTATTAAGCACATCATCGAGGTTGCGACCCGAGAGTATGCCGTAATTATGTGCCTTGTCATACTTTGCAACGTCAAAATAGACCGAGCCTTCGCTCTCGTAGGCAAAGCCGTTGTCGAGAATCTCTTTTACCAGCTGAATCTGCTCGATGATATGTCCCGAGGCATGCGGCTCGATACTGGGAGGGAGCACGTTCAGCGCCTCCATAGCCTTGTGGTAGCGCAACGTGTAGTACTGCACAACCTCCATAGGCTCTAACTGCTCCAGGCGGGCTTTCTTTGCAATCTTATCCTCGCCCTCGTCGGCATCGTGCTCAAGGTGACCTACATCGGTTATGTTACGCACGTAACGCACCTTATAGCCAAGAGTCTGCAAATAACGGAAAAGAACATCGAAAGTAATTGCGGGGCGGGCATGACCCAAATGAGCATCGCCATATACAGTGGGGCCGCAAACGTACAAACCTACGTTGGGCGCGTTCAGCGGCTCGAAAAGCTCCTTCTTACGAGTGAGCGTGTTATATATCATCAATTTATTTTCCATAAATATATATTGTTTATTTGTTTTTTGTTTCGCATCCAAGATGCGAAGATAGTCATAAAAATCCGAAACTCATCTATTTTACCTTGCGAATAGCTGTTTGTGTGTTACATTTTATATATAATTGGGAAAATAGTGCTATATTCGCGACCCGTAAAAAGCAAGCAGAAGAATGAAGATTGAGCTCAAAAAATGGGATATAGAGGACAGCAAAGGCCTAGTGGAGTTGTGCAACAACGTCGACCGACGCTATCTGAGCAACAGAATACCGTCGCCTTACGAAGAGAGCGATGCGCTATCCTGGATAAGCAAAGCTCGACATATTGATGGCTTAGAGGGAGTTTTTCGTGCTATAAAAGTTGATGGGAAGATTGTAGGGAGCATCAGTGTCGAGCGCAAACCCGACATCTTTTGTATAGATGCCGAGATTGGATATATGATACTGCCCGAATACTGTTCCAAAGGCATTGCAACCGAAGCCGTTGCAGCAATATGCGGCAGCGCATTCTTCGAGCTACCGATTCGCCGAATAAGCGCAGTGGTATTTGCCGACAATATCGCATCGACAAAGGTACTACAAAGGAACGGATTCGAACTCGAGGGCACGATGCGTCGTGCAGCAGCAAAAAATGAGAAAATCTATGACCTTCTGCTGTTCGGACGTATGATTATGCCTTGCCCGATTTAACCTGTGGGGCTATCTAAAATCTTTGAGCAGCATCTGAAGATGCTGACGAGTAAAGAAGATTCGGCTTTTTACCGTTCCCAAAGGCAGTCCTAATTTTTCGGCAATCTCGCGATATTTAAACCCCGAGAGATGCATAATAAAAGGAATGCGATACTCTTTCGGCAGGGTATTCACAGCACGATAAATCTCCTTTGTATCATAGTTATTCTCGGTTATATACCCATCGAGTTCTTTTGTCTGATTAAGATGATAAAGATTATCGGTGCGGTCGACAAAAGTCTGGTCGCGAACTATCTTACGGTAATTATTTATGAAAATATTACGCATAATGGTATACACCCAACCTTTGAAATTTGTGTCGGGCATATACTTATCCATATTATCAAGAGCTTTTAACGATGTCTCCTGCAACAAATCATTCGCCTCTTCTCGGTCTGCTGTGAGTTTATATGCAAATCTTTGAAGCTCCGATTGCACCTCCAACAGCTCTCTCCTAAACCTTGCAGTGTCCAATTTCAGCTAATTTAAAATAATCTATATTGCTATAAACAGCCGAAATGCGATTTTGATTTTTAAAAACCCACTTTTTTAGAAATTTAATCAGCTTCTTAATCGCTGTAATAAACTCTTTTTATTCGAGTAGATATTGAGGTGAGAATCTCGTATGGGATAGTATCTATCCAGTGGGCAAGATGCAGTACGGGCAGATTTTTTCCAAAAATCTCGACCTCGTCACCCTCTTTACAATCGATATCGGTGACATCGACCATACAGACATCCATACATATATTACCTATATAGCGAGCCTGCTTTCCGTTTATAATACAGAATCCGTTGCCATTGCCGAACTTGCGATTAAGACCATCGGCATAACCGATGGGCAGCGCTGCAATTCGCGATGAGCGTGTCAGCTTTCCACGACGACTGTAACCCACTGTCTCATCGGCCGGAATATCGTGTATCTGCAGAATTATTGTCTTTAACGTAGATATTGGATGCAGCGTAGCATCCTCGCCCATTGGAGAAATGCCATACAGTCCTATTCCCAAACGCACCATATCGTATTGCACATCAAGAAATCTCTCGGCACCTGCGCTATTGCATATATGGCGCAAGATACGATGCGGGAAGGCCTCTTGCAGCATCTGCGAGGCACCCTCGAAACGAGAGACCTGCTGACGGGTAAAATCGTCGAACTCGGCACTGTCGCTACCTACAAAATGCGAGAAAACCGAGCGCGGTGTAAGCGCATCCTGATGTTTAAGTTCTTCTATCAGTTGGGGTATCTCATCGGGTAGAAAACCCAATCGGTGCATTCCTGTATCAATCTTTATGTGAATGGGATAGTCGGTTATTCCCTCGCGTCCTGCCGCCTGCACAAGCATACGCAACATACCGAAGCTATAGACCTCGGGCTCCAGTTTATTGGCAAAGAGCGTACGGAAGGAACTGGGCTCGGGGTTCATCACTATTATTCCTGTTGTTATTCCCTCGCTGCGTAGTTCGGCTCCCTCGTCGGCAACGGCAACAGCAAGATAATCGACCTTACACTCTTGCAGAGTGCGCCCTACCTCAAGAGCACCAGCACCGTATGCCGATGCCTTTACCATACAGACCGTTTTTGTGCCGGGAGCAAGTTTATTGCGGTAACGGTTAAGATTATCACGCAGTGAGCTGAGGTTAACCTCCAATATTGTTTGATGAACCTTCTCCTCAAGAGCCTCGGCAATCTGCTCGAAGTGCAACGAGCGCGAGCCTTTTATCAATATAGCCTCGTTGCTAAACGATGATAGCAGTGGGGAGCGCATAAAGGAGTCGGTATCGGGGAAAAAGTAACACTCGATATCCAATTTATCGAATCGCGCACGCTCCGAGCTAATATCCTTGCCAATGCCTACTATGCGGTCGACACCACGCTTCTCGACATATTGAGCCACAGTGCGATAGAGCGAACGTATTGTAAGCCCTGTCTGTTTTATATCGCCCAATATGAGCGTGCGTCCCAAATGGGGCTGCGTACTGCAACGACGTTCCATAAAATCGAGTGCAATATCAAGCGAGGCTATGTCCGAGTTGTAACTATCGTTAATGAGCATACAGCCACAGCGTCCCTCCTTAACCTCGAGACGCATTGCCACAGGCTCCAACTGAGCCATTCTCTCGGCAATAACATCGGGCGGAATCATAAGATAGAGCGCTGCGGCAAGGCAGTTGATGGAGTCCTCTATCGACGCATCGTCGAGGAAAGGGATAGAATAACTGTTCTCGAACGAAAGGTAATGGTAGTTTATCGTTGTACTGTCGGTTCCCTTCTCTATCGAGCTTATATACAATGGGCGCTCGGGGTCTCTCTGCGACCAGGCAATATCACGTGTACCGTACATTGAGCGAGCTACACAATTCACAAGCATTGGATTGTCACCGTTGTAAATGAGCACGTCGCAATCTTTGAAGAGAGATAGTTTATCGGAGCATTTCTCCTGCATCGTTGTAAAATTCTCTTGATGCGCTCCGCTGATATTGGTAAGTATGCCTATCGTGGGGCGGATAATCTTTTGCAAACGCTCCATCTCGTGAGGCAACGATATTCCTGCCTCGAAAATTCCCAATGTACTCTCCTCGCCAAGCATCCACACCGAAAGAGGGACACCAATCTGCGAATTATAGCTGCGCGGAGAGCGTGTCACAAGGTATTTCCCAGCCGTAAGATGATAGAGCCATTCCTTGACAATGGTCTTTCCGTCGCTGCCTGTGATTCCAACCACCGGAATATCGAAGAGCGAACGATGACGCGCCGCAAGAGACTGCAAGGCAGCCACTGTATCCTTCACGAGAATAAAATTGGCATCGGGACAAGCCTCTACTGCATCGGCCGAACTAACCACAAAACAGCGCACTCCGCGCGAGTATAGTTCGGGGATGTAAGCATGCCCGTTACCGTGCAGCGTTACGATTGCAAAAAAAAGCGTCTCTTCGGGAAAACTGAGCGAACGGCTGTCGGTCAGTAGTCGTGTTACCTTGCTATCGGGCGATGGCCCTACAAGGGTTGCGTTAAGTATCTTACTTATCTCTCCAATTGTGTATTGCATTGTGCTATCTCTTTTCCGAAGTCAAAATAAGGATATTTTTTTCTAATATCTTCTATCTTTAACATTATTTTGCTTAAAAAAGCACGATGAGCCTGCGAGGTCGCATCAAAAGGGCGGTGTGCGAGGGCACGGACAATCTCTTTCAGCTCGTCATTCAAACGCTTTGTAGCAGCTGAAAAATAGGCCTCGGCAAAACGTTCCCACAGATATTCCACAGCCATCGCCGATGGATGAACCATATCCTCGGCAAAGAAACGATAATCGCGCAGCTCGTCAAGGACAATCTCGTACGAGGGGAAATAGATAGCAGCATCGGGATATTTGCGACAAAGTTCATCGACAGCCAGAAGAAGCGTCGCTTTACTTATCTGATTATCGTGCGCACCGTCACGCAGATGCCTTATCGGGCTCACTGTAAAAAGAATCCTCATCGATGGACGTAGTGCCAACATTTTATCTATCACCGACGACATACGCCCGACAATCTCATCTACCGTAAGAAGCGAGCGCGTGAACTGTTTCTGAGGCACCTTGTGGCAGTTACCCACCACCCTGCCGTCCGATACACGACGATAGACATAAGCGGTACCAAAGGTAAGCATCAGCACATCGAGCGAGGCAAAAGCATCCTTAGCTACGAGAAGCCTGCTGTTTACAGCATCGACAACCCCTGCACGCTCACTACGCGAAAAATCGCTATGATGCAACCAACTGTGCCACATATCACTATGAAAAAATATCTCCTCACAAGCCTCATCGAATAATCTATCGGAACAGATATAATCGAGCGCCTCGCAAATAGAGAACGGATTATAGAGTATGCCAAAGGGGTTTATATCGACAGGAAACTTACACTCCATAAGTTTTTGCCCTATATTTTGGGCAAAGCAGGAGCCCAGCATAATTACTCTTGTCTCGTGCGAGATTTCGAGATTGCTTTTTGGAACTTCGACGTATGTTGAGAAACGCATCGGCACTACGATTTTTATTTGGTTATATTCAGAGGCTTTTATAAACAGCAAAGATAAGCTATATTGGTCAAAAGATTGCTCAACTACAGCAATAAATATCGCACCTTTGCATCAAACTGAGAAAGTCGCTATATTTTTCTTGATTATTCTTTCGTTTTGTATTATCTTCGCATCTTAAACAGATGCACTCTATTAAAAGAGATATGGCTAAAGAGAACAAAACAGAACTTTTAAACAGCATAAACACTCCTGCCGATGTCAGAGCACTGCGCGAGGAGCAGTTGCCTCAGCTATGCAGCGAACTCAGAAATTTTATCATTGAGGCGCTGTCGCAAAACCCGGGACACTTTGCATCAAGTCTTGGAACAGTTGAGCTTACCGTTGCCCTGCACTATGTATTCGACACCCCTAACGACAAGCTTGTTTGGGATGTGGGACATCAGGCATACGCACATAAAATTCTCACAGGACGCCGCGAACGCTTCCACACCAATCGCAAACTGGGCGGCATAAAGCCTTTCCCATCGCCTCAGGAGAGCGAATATGACTCTTTTGCTGCGGGACACGCCTCAAACTCGATATCAGCGGCATTGGGATTGTCGGTTGCAGCGTCTATACAAAACAGAAATGAGAAGGTTGTTGCCATCATAGGCGATGGCTCTATGAGCGGAGGACTTGCATTCGAGGGATTGAACAATGTTTCATCGACCCCAAACAATGCACTTATAATATTGAACGACAACAATATGTCTATCGACAAGAGCGTGGGAGGTATGAGCCAGTTGCTCATATCGATGCACTCGTCGAAACTATACAATAAGATAAGATATGCCATTGCGAGAGGACTCACACGCATAGGTCTCCTGAATCGCGAAAGAGCAAAAAGCCTCACACGCTTCAACAACGGGCTTAAAGCAATGCTTTTCAAGCAGAATAACATATTCGAGGGTATGTGCACACGTTATTTCGGCCCTATTGACGGACACGACGTGCGCGAGCTTGTGAGGATGTTACGTCTGGTAAAGGATATGCAAGGCCCAAAGATGCTGCACATACACACCGTAAAGGGCAAAGGCTATGAACCTGCCGAGAAGAATGCCACAGTGTGGCATCAACCGGGACTTTTCGATGCCGAGACGGGCGAAAGAATTGTCAGCAATGGCGGTTCGCCTCGTTTCCAGGATGTTTTTGGCGAGACACTTTTAGAGCTTGCAAAGCAGAATCCAAAGATTGTGGGAATAACCCCGGCTATGCCTTCTGGTTGCTCTATGAATATATTGGGACGAGAAATGCCCGACCGTTTCTTCGACGTCGGCATTGCCGAGGGACACGCGGTAACATTCTCGGCCGGTCTTGCTCGTGGTGGTGCAATGCCCTTCTGCAATATATACTCATCGTTTATGCAGCGCGGATACGACAATCTTATACACGATGCAGCACTGTTAAAAGAGAATATGGTGCTCTGCCTCGACCGCGCAGGCATTGTGGGCGAAGATGGCCCTACACACCACGGAGCATTCGACATCGCCTATCTGCGCCCTATTCCCAATCTGACAATAGCATCGCCCTATGACGAGTGCGAGCTCAGACGTATGATGTATACCGCACAGCTACCCGACAAAGGAACCTTTGTAATACGCTATCCACGTGGCAAGGGCAGCCTCACCGACTGGCGTTGCCCACTCGAAGAGATTCCTGTTGGCAAAGGTCGCTGCTTGAAAGAGGGAGACGACGTTGCATTGTTGACATTAGGTCCCATTGGAAAATTAATGGAACCCGTTGTCGAGAGCGCAGCAAAGGAAGGCGTAAGTGTTGCACATTACGACATACGCTTTGTAAAGCCTTTGGACGAAGAGATGCTTCACGCAGTGGGCAAAAAGTTCAAAAACATTGTTACAGTAGAAGATGGCGTGATATCGGGTGGCGCAGGCTCGGCAATAATAGAGTTTATGGCAGCAAACGGATACACCCCATTGATACACTGCATAGGTATCCCCGACACATTTGTAGAGCACGGCACAACCGAGCAGCTTTACAAGATATGTGGAATGGATAAAGATACGGTTCTTAGAACCATCTTGCAAATGAAAAAACAGTAGACTATGAAAATAGTTATAGCAGGTGCCGGCGCAGTTGGCACACACCTTGCCAAGCTTCTGTCCGAGGAGAATGAGAATGTAGTTCTTATGGACGAACAAGAGGAGCGACTCGGTAAAATGGAGTCGTTGTTCGACCTAAAAGCGATGGTTGGCTCGCCCGTTCGCATAAATGACCTTACGGCAGCCGGTGTAGAGAGCACCGACCTCTTTGTCGCTGTCACACCCAATGAGAGCGACAACATAACCGCTTGCATTCTCGCCCACTATCTTGGTGCAAAAAAGACCATTGCACGAATAGACAACTACGAATACCTGCAGCCCAAGCACCGCGAATATTTTCAATCGCTGGGGGTAAACTCGCTAATCTACCCCGAGCAGCTTGCCGCCGAGGAGATTACAACGGGAATAAAATACAGTTGGATGCGCCAGATGCTTGAGTTTGGCAATGGTGCACTTGTAATGATTGGCGTAAAGATAAGAGCCAACTCCCAACTGCTTGGAATTCCCTTCCGCGAACTCTCACGCGATATTCCATATCATATTGTAGCCATACAGCGAGGCGATATTACCATCATACCACGCGGAGGTGATATCCTTGAGGCCGACGACCTTGTCTGCTTCATGACCACCAAAGACAAGATTACACACGTACGCGATATATGCGGAAAAGAGAAATTTGCCGAGGTGCGCAGCATAATCATTATGGGCGGCGGACGAATAGCAGTGCGCACAGCCAACCTTATCCCCGACAACATAAACATAAAGATAATTGAGAGCGACCTTAGCCGTTGCCGAAGACTGATTGAGCTTGTCGACGACAGGATTATGATAATAAACGGCGACGGACGCGACCCGGCCCTGCTGGCAAGCGAAGGAATAGACCACACCGACGCATTCATTGCTCTTGGCGATAACTCCGAGACAAATATTCTTGCCTGTCTCACCGCAAAAAAGGCTGGAGTATACCGCACCGTAGCCGAGATTGAAAATATCGACTACATATCAATGGCCGAGAGTATGGATATTGGCTCGGTAATAAACAAAAAGAAATTGGCAGCAAGCACCATATTCCAGATGATGCTAAGAACCGATGTATCAAGCATAAAGTGCCTTACATTCATTCAGGCTGTTGTAGCAGAGTTCCCCGTTCGCGAAGGGGCGGCAATCACACGCAAGCCCGTAAAGGATTTAGGGTTGCCCAACGGTGCCAATATAGGTGGACTTATTCGCAATGGCGAAGGACTGCGAGTCAGCGGTAATACGATGATACAGGCCGAAGACCACGTGATAATATTCTGCCTTGAAAAGGTTCTAAAGAAACTCGAAAAATATTTCAACTGATGTTTCACCCTAAAGTAATTCTGCGCATCATAGGATTGCTGCTTCAGTTAGAGGCTCTGTTCCTCTGTTGCAGCCTGGGAGTATCGCTCTATTTGGGCGAAAAAGGTATGTTAACTGCCTACCTTTACACGTTGGCTGCACTTGTAGGCAGCGGCCTTTTGCTGACATATATCGGTTACAACAAAGAGCGCAATATCTCTCGCAAAGACGGATATATTGTAGTAACACTCTGCTGGATAGTATTCTCCATTTTTGGAGCAATGCCTTACTACATAAGCGGCTACCTACCCTCGATAACCGATGCTTTCTTCGAGACGATGGCAGGATTCACCACTACGGGAGCATCTGTAGTGAGCAACATCGATGAATTTCCGCGCAGCCTTGTATTCTGGCGAATAATGACACAATGGATTGGCGGATTGGGAATCGTATTCTTCACCGTTGCCGTACTCCCCATTTTCGGACTTGGCGACCTGCATCTGTTTGCAGCCGAGACCATAGGTGTTGCACGCGCCAAGCTGCATCCGCGTATTTCGGTTACAGCACGTTGGATTTTAACCATTTATGTGTGTCTGACGTTATTGGAAGCCATCTGCTTGAAGATTGCAGGAATGGGCTATTTCGATGCAGTGTGCCACGCAATGTCTACACTATCGACCGGTGGAATATCCACTAACAGCGGTGGCATAGGAGCATTTAATTCTCCTGCAATTGAGTATATAATTATCATTTTTATGCTGATGGGAGGTACGAGTTTCTCGCTGCTGTACCTTGCAACATTCAAAATGCGGCCAAGAGAGCTCTTCCGCGATGCCGAGTTTAAGTCCTATATAACATTCATTGCCCTCTTCACGGCTGTAATATGTATAGGTCTCTTTTTCACCGAAAGTATGTCGGCCGAGGGTACGTTCCGCACTGCTCTGTTTCAGGTGACATCGGTTATCACAACAACAGGATTTTCTACCACCGACTACTCGCAGTGGTCGCCTGTACTGTGGCTCACACTTAGCTGTGCAATGTTTGTAGGAGGCTGCTCGGGTTCGACAACTGGCGCGATGAAGAGTATCCGCATTGCCATTCTTGGACGAGTTATGAATAACGAGTTCAAGCGCATCGTCCATCCCAACGCTATTATCCCTGTGAGGATGGGAGGTAAAATAATCTCGGAACAGGTACAGTCGGCAATACTTGCATTTACATTGCTTTACGTTGGAATGGTCATTGTAGGAGTATTTGTCAATATGCTCTTCGGATTGGATTTTGTGGATGCATATGGACTATCGCTGTCGAGTGTGAGCAACGTTGGCCCGGGTCTTGGCAATTACTCATCGGCAAATGATATGGCTACGCTGCCCGCCGTTCTCAAATGGTTCTACTGTTTTCAGATGCTTGTAGGACGTTTGGAATTCTTTGCCGTTCTATTGCTGTTTACCCCAATCTTCTGGAAAAGACAGTAAGAACAATCAGTGCGAATATTCAATAGTGGCAAGCAGCTTCTCTATATCCAGCTTCAACCATTTATATGGTTTGGAGTCTTTGTAGTTTGTGTTCTTGCTTAACATAAGCGCAACGTCACACTGACTGTGACGATAGGACGATAGTTCATTGTTATACTGCTGACGATGGCACGCCAGGCGCTGTATCTCGGTTTCGCGACGATTACGCAGATGGCGGCATACGGGTCCCAAAATGCGCATAATCACACTATCTTTCAGATGGTGCCCTTGTATATATAAATAGGTATCCTCTTCCAAGATTCCCAATGAAGCAAACTCACTCTTAAGCGCCTCGTATTTAGCCAAAAGATGAGGCATATTCTTCTCTAACAACTGCACATTATGGTTCACACGTATCACCAACTGCTTCAATGAGTGCTGCGGATTGGCAATATTAAACGATGTTATGCGCACAATCTCGCAAAAGTGTTGCATACTCATTGTCTTGAGGTCACGCTCTCGATAAAGCAAAATATTCCATAGAAAGAGAGGATAGCATATACGCGAATACAGTTTCATATATGCGACAAAATCCAACACATCATCGTCGTTAAGAGTGCTTTGCACACAGAGAGCCTTAAGCCCCTCGGCATAACACTGAAGGTTCTCTATGGCATACGCGTACGTGTGCAGAATGTAAGGGTTCTCTATCATCTGACGCGAAGTCTCGGTGGCACCTTGCAACAGATAATCGTAGTCACTATCGACACATGCAATCATATTCTTGCCTATTCCCTTACCCAGCATATTCATCATAGCCCTTTTCTTGCCTTTGGTAAGGCTCTTGCGTGCAGGGAGAAGAACCTCGAAATGGAACTTGTCGTTCTCGTACTCATCGAATACCGAGCGCCAAAAGGAGATATCATCGTAGCTCTCGACATATGCTACGATGCGCATTTTGGCTCGCTTGGGTTTAAGAGCATTTGCAGCCTCAATAAAGCTCGAATTCAAATATTCAGTGAGTCTTTTCATAGTACTTCATAAAGAGCATTACACCCGTCGGGCATTCTTTATTGCGCCTCTATTATATCCTCAATCTCGGTAACAGCATCCATCCAACCATCCATAATTATTGCAGGCGAGTGGGTGCAGAGAATTATCTGCACATTAGGGTTGAGCGTACGAATGAGTGTTATCAGGCGCTGTTGCCACTCTATATGCAACGATATTTCAGGCTCGTCCATAAAGAGCACTCCCGGACGGCACTCCATCACCAATGCGGTGAGCATTATCACAAGCAACTGTTTCTCGCCCGAGGAGAGTATGTAGGGCGAAAGCTGCTCGCCATATTGATTAAAGAATATCTCGTTACTATCGCGCACAATTGTCTTCCCGGTTGGAGCAAAGAGGTCATCTATAAGGTCTTGAAACATCTTTTTGGGCTTCGTAAGCTCGGTCGCCAAACGTTGGTCGTCGGGATTACCCGAGGTCAAGAGAGATATTATTCTATTGCCGACGTTAACCTGATAATTAAGATAACGACGTTGCAGATGATAGAGTTGCCAATCGAGCTCGGTGCGCACATTGACACCCGAAATTTTCTCAAGAAGTTCACTGCTGAGAACGGGACGGTCGACACTACTGATGAGGTCAAAAGTTATGCGTGTGGCATCTTCGGGGTAGAATGTTATGTTTACACCCTCTTCGGGATTACGTGTCACCTGACCATCACGCATCACCTTAAGATGAGATGCCGAACGGTTTATGATGGTACTCTTGCCCACTCCGTTGCTACCACTGAGAATATTTACATCGGGACGTAACTGCCACTTTATGTGGCGGCGATTACTCCACAACGACTCAATCTCGATACTCTTGATATATTGCGCAAATTTTTCCATAATCGATGTTTTTATAAACTCACTTATGCCAGCATAGCACAAGCCGATACTGCAAAATTAATATAATGTTTCACCAATGCAAACTATGAACATTAAATAATTGTGAAAAATAACAGTATAACACCTCAAATAAAAGAATTTATTTTTATTTTCGCATATTCATAGTATTTAACCAAAGAATCAACAGCTATGGTACGTATATTTTGCAAAAACAACGGAGAGAGCAAGGAGTTCCAGGTTGGCACATCATTAATCCAGATTTACGAGAGTTTGAATCTTAATATGCGCTACAGAGCCATTGCGGCACTTGTAAACAACGAAGTGGTTGGTCTTACCTTCAGAGTATATCAGAATAAGGATATTGAGTTCTTGGATATAACCTCGGAAGAGGGAATGAGAATGTATGTGCGCTCGCTCACCTTTGTTATGATGAAAGCAATGCACGAGCTCTTCCCCGGTCGCGTCGTACGCTTCGAAAATCCCATCTCCAATGGATACTACTGCCGTATGGAGACCGAACTCACCGAAAAAGAGGTAGATGAGATACGCGAAAGGATGCGCACCATAATAGAGCGAGACATACATTTTAAGCGTGTTGAGTGTCACACCACCGAAGCAATAGAAATCTTCTCGAAGATTGGACGCACCGACAAGGTGAGACAGTTAGAGACATACGGTTCGCTCTATGCAAGCTACTATATGCTCGACGATTATATCGACTACTATTATGGAGGACTGCTCCCCAGTACAGGATATATCAACCTTTTCGAAATTGAAAAATTCTGCGACGGAGTACTTCTGCGCATCCCCGACCGCGACAAACCAATGTCGCTCGAGGACAAGGTGCCGCAGGATAAACTGCAAGAGCGCTTTACCGAACGTCTCAGATGGCATCAGATAATGGGCGTAGAGACTGTAGGCGATTTTAACAAGGCGATACAAAGCGGATACGGCGTAGCCCTTGTAAACGTCTCCGAGGCGTTGCAAGAGAAACGTATCTCATTCATTGCCGACGAGATAAAGCGTCGCTGTGCCCGTGTCGTACTTATAGCAGGCCCCTCATCATCGGGCAAGACCACAACCAGTAAGAGACTGAGCGTACACCTTATGGCCTGTGGACTGAAACCATACGCCATCTCACTCGATGATTTCTTCCTAAACCGCACCGACACACCGCTGAAAGAGGATGGCGACTATGACTTCGAGTCGATATACTCGATAGACCTGCCCTACTTCAACGAAGCGCTAAACAAGATATTAGCAGGCGAAGAGGTACTATTACCTCATTATAATTTCCAAAAAGGAGAGCGCGAGTATCTTGGCAAAAAGATAAAATTAGAGCCCAATATGGTACTCGTTATCGAGGGCACACACGGGCTGAACCCTATGCTAACCCAGCAGATTCCCGATGAGGAGAAGTATCGCATATATGTCTCGGCGCTGACATCAATAAAACTCGACCTGCACAACTATATACCCACATCCGACAACCGCCTGCTGCGTCGTATGCTACGCGACTACAAATATCGCGGCTACGAAGCAGTTGAGACAATACGACGCTGGCCCGATGTGCGCGAAGGCGAGGAGAAGTGGATATTCCCATATCAAGAGAATGCCGATGTAATGTTCAACTCGGCACTGCTATATGAGCTGTCGGTACTGAAGCCTCACGTAGAGCCACTGCTTCGCCAAGTACCCGAAAACCGCGAGGAGTACTCCGTAGCACGACGTCTTTTGCGATTCCTCGAATATATTGTACCTTTGCAGGACAAAGAACTTCCCCCAACATCGGTAATACGCGAATTCCTGGGCGGAAGCAGTTTTACATACTAATTCTATTATGAAACGAAACTCGCTATCACATACACAGACACAAAATCAAACGCAGACACAGACACTATCGCCACAGCAGGTGTTACAGGTGCGCATCCTCGAACTCACCACCGTAGAGCTCGAGGACAAGGTGCGCAGCGAAATTATGGAGAACCCCGCATTAGAGGCAATAGAACCCGAGACGATAGATACGGGCGGCATAATACCGAGCGAGGGTGGAGATACCTATATTACATCGGCCGATGACTATCGCACCCCCGATGACATTCCCGAGTATGCCGGGTGGGAGCATCGTTCCTCGAGCAGTGCAGCCGAGGATATTCCCGTTTCGGCAGGCATCTCATTTGGTGACACACTGCTTGAGCAGTTGGGCGAGCTACCACTTAACGACATCGAAAGAGCTATAGGCGAGTATCTCATCGGCTCACTCGAAGAGGACGGATTGCTACACAAGCCAATCGACGAAATTCTCGACGAACTCACAATATACAACGGCATAAACACCAACGAAGAGAGCCTCATCGCAATACTAAAGATGATACAAACATTCGACCCTCCCGGTATAGGTGCTCGCTCACTGCAAGAGTGTCTGCTGTTGCAGATACAGCGCGAGGAAGAGAATGATGATGAACAGCCCCAGAATCTTGCGTTGCAACGCCGCATACTCACCACTCACTACGACGATTTCAGCCATCGTCGTTGGG
>JAEIGA010009218.1_pt1 | contig 14927 bp, 13 predicted proteins | sample 9270691 | NCBI WGS metagenome assembly JAEIGA01 (sample SAMN17057246, study PRJNA624740) | gut metagenome | biome: biome; isolation source: fecal sample | host: Bos grunniens | place: China: Xizang | collected 2019
GGTGTATCAAGAATTTCATCAAGGCTCTTTTTGAATCTCTCTCTTGGAGAAAAACGGTCAGCAGGAATATCCTTGTAGCCGTCAGGAATCCATATATTCATAACACACGGTATCCCTGTTTCTTCAGCAAAATACTCAGCAATTTTAAGACAAGCCTTACCGTGATTTACCCAATATGTACGAACATCTTCATCAGGTGAAGAAAGAGTAAGATTGTCCTTTACCATAGGATGTGAAAAGAATGTTGGGTTAAAATCTATACCCATATTTCTTTCTTTGGCAAAGTCTACCCATTTTTTGAAGTGCTTTGGCAGGAGTTTATCTCTACCAACAATTTCGTCACCGTCAAAAATTGCATAGCAAGCGTGAAGATTAAGTTTCTTTTTGCCCGGCATAAGCGAAAATGCTTTATCATAGTCTGCCATAAGTTCTTCAACTGTTCTTGCTTTACCAAGGTAGTTACCTGTTGCCTGAATACCACCTGAAAGAGCCTCTTTACTGTCAAATCCCGTTACATCATCACCCTGCCAACAGTGAACTGAAACACATATGTTTTTAAGTTTTTCAAGTGCTTTTTCAGTATCAATACCATAGTGTGCATATATTTCTTTAGATTCATTATATCTGTTCATCATTTTGCCTTCTCTACATCAAAATTTTTTATACTGGTAAGAGTAGTTTTTGCATAAATTCTGCAAAAGTGTAATAGTCATCAATTTGATATGTTATTATAATATCATGTTTTGATATTATTTAAAAGGCATTTTTTTAAAATGTTCATATTTGGGATTTGAAAAAAAAACAAAGATTAGTGTTAACGAAATTTCAAAATCCGTAGAACATAATCCACTATTATTTTACATTTACGATTATCTGCAACGCTACCTGTATAAACGACGAATTGTGTAAAATAGCGAAGTCAATGCCAAATCAGATACCACTATTGATACAATTTGTGTTGATAGTGGTATCGTTGTTTTACTGCGAAAATCATAGCAATATAGCCATATAAAAAGTATAAGCGTTGCAGTTGGGATTAATGTTGTCCCTTATGCAACGCTTTTTTCATTTATTAAGTTATAAGCCCATTTGGGATATGAACTTGTCATATTCACTGACAAGAGTCATATCTGTATTTGAAACATTTTTTATATATTTAAGTTTTGAAGGTATTTCCTTAAGATTTACAAAGCCTCTTGCTACCCATGCTACAGGTAAAAGATATTTTCTGCCCTTGACGAATTTGTAGCGTTCTTCGATTTTTTCAGCATTTGGAAATAATGTATCCTTCAATACGCTTGATTTTGAAGTATCCTCGTTATTCCTTATGGAAATTACTGACTTATCCCTTGTTTTACCAAACAAATCAGCATCAAATGTATAGTTCTTCAAGTCCTCTATACTGTTTAAATCAACATCATTTATTTCAAATGGCAACTCAATCTTAAACCATTCACAGCAAGCAAGCGTAACTGTTTTGAAGAATCTTTCAAGCTTCATTTTTTTAAAGTCACTGCATATTTTTTCAAAGTCAAGAGTATCACTATATTCCTTGATAAACAAGGCAATATCCATATACATTCTTATTCCTGCGCCACCCTTATACAAATGCTTTGCAAGGTGACAAATAAGATATATGAGATGTGTTTCCTTCTGTGGTGAAAGTCTTTGTCCCTTATCCATTTCAGCTGTTTCAAGAGCATCTGAAAAGAATGTGATGACCTGCTCACCTTTACCTAAATCAGAGTCCATAAGTTCTGTGTGTACCTCACACATAACTATATCGTTGTTATAGGTATAGGTTGGCTCCCAATTTTCTTTTACCTTGTAGCCGTTTTCAATAAATAACTTATCTGATTTTTCTCTGTCCTGCTTATGGATAAGAATATCTATATCGCCAAATGTACGAAGCTCAGGCACAGGATAAAGATTTCGTAAATACCAGCCCTTTACCGGCATATGAGGAATACTATTTTCACTAAGTCTTTGTGATATAACCTCAAATGTAGCTACCTTTTTAAAATTTTCAGCCACAGTCTGATAGTAACAATCTGTAAGCTTTTGTTTGATTTTTTCACTTTTGATAATATTCCACTTTTTATCCATATAGGCTAAAACGGGCAATATATTCTGAAAATAAAAGGTATAAAAGACCTTACCCTCCTGCATTTCGCAGTTTAAATAAGGCCTTCTGTTGTGTATAAAAGCAGAAAGAATTTCCAAGATAATATTTTCTTCCATTTAAATCTCCTCTGTTACACTACCATTACTTTCAAACATCTATATATGTAAAATACGCTTTATTTTGTTAATTACTCTTTTAGTGAAATTCAAAATATGGTTATATAAAATACAAACATTATATTTAAAATCAGAAAGGTACAATGCAGCACAATTTTTACCTTCTCTTAACAATTTCAACGCAGAAATTTGTTTCAGATAAATAGATGTTTTGGTAAATCTTGTACCCCAATGAACAATATCTGTATATGTATCATTTACTGTTACGTATGCACAGTTATTCTTAAAACTGAGCTTCATATTGTTCTCATATTCCCAATAGCAGGTGATTGCAGTAAAATCAAACTTTACAGGCTTACACTTATTGACAGCCATACTCAAAGCCACAAGTGGTTCATCCCCTGGATTTGTAAATTTGCCTTTGAAGCCGTAAGAATAATAATCCTTTGTAAAATCCTTTGCACAATCGAACACCTTTTTGCACAGGTCAGTTTTTCTCATATAGTAAATGCCACCGTGCAAACCAACGACAAAATCAACCTTTGACTTCATATTTTCATTGAGATTATCATACTCAAACCACCCTGTTTTATCGTCAAGTGGCAAAACTCGACCGAAGCAGGAAAAATCATCAGCATTTTCAAACACGTCAAAAAGTCTGTTTATATCTCTGTATACAAGGCAGTCTGCATCAATGAAAATATTGATGTCATAAGGAAGATAGTCATACATCTCTAATTTATCAAGATAATTACACTTTGCATCCTTGAAAATGCGGACATCATCAAATTCCCTTGTGTACTCATTTTCTGCATCACACAAAAGGGCAAAAGGAAGTGGATTTTCAGTTGTAAATCGATAGGAGCGTAAAAGATTTCGTGCAATTTCGTAATACTGCTCCTTACCTGTTGCAATTGTGATAAAGCCCTTTGTGAGTGCCATATTTTAACCTCTTTTAAATAATGCTTTTAATTTAGCATAATTTTTGTCACCTAACAGCTTCATAAGGAGCATATTAGGTATATGAAGAATATATCTTATTTTTTCCTTACGCCAACGCTTTTTTTGACCCTCTTTCCATGATTCTTCAAACCAGGAGGCATCAAAGTGATGGATAGAATAAGTGTTTTTTGTTTTATTTGTAAGGCCTGAACGCTCATTTTTCGGACAAAGGTATTCAGGAGGATAAATATTCATTCCTGCCACCTTTTGGATATCTCCAATATCCTCTTTCAAACCATAAGGTATAAGCAATTCAGTTGTAATAAATGGGCATGAACGAAGTTCAGAGAAATCGGTAAGTTCCTCGTAATAACGCATATTTTCACCGATAAATTTATGTCCTTTTTCACCAGCAAAGCCAAGACCTGTAGCAATGGATTTCTCATCCTCAAAACCCATATATGCACCCTTTTTTACTAAATCATCAAGATTTTTCAGCAATTCAACGTCTGCGTCAAGATACACACCACCGTTATCATAAATGACCTTAAGACGAATATAGTCCGTAAGAAATGCCCATTTTTTATTTTCGTAACAAAACTTGCAATAGGCATTACAATTAACATCAAAATTGCTTTCATCCCAACGTTTTATTTCGTAATCAGGGCAATATTTCTGCCAGCTTTTTATACATTTTTCTGCAGATTTAGGTAAAGGATTCCCACCAAACCAACAGTAGTGAATAATTTTAGGGATACTCATTTAAAAATTCCTTTTCAAGCTTAATTTGAGCAAACGACGTATTGTTTTTAATAAATCTGATTTATTGTATATTTCTAAAACAAACTTACGTAAAGGTGCAGAAATTTTCTTTTCAAATTTTCTGTGAAGTTTTTGTAAAAGAATATATGATTTACCTTTATTAAAGGTGAGTGCATAATATTTATCCCACATTTCTGCAGCAGGATTAGTATATACTTTTGACCACGGTTTAAAAGGTCCTACATAATGAATAATGGAAGCACTATTCAAATCGTAATCGTTGCGTCGCCAATCTAAAATCTGAACGTTGTAATTATCGCTTTCTAAAATTTTAATTTGATTTTCAAAGAAACTATTTAATATGTCTTGGTCTGGGAAGACAATAACATCCTTATTTCCTTCAAAAAATTTATAATAATCATTCAGGGTTACTTTTCGCATCACAGGTAAATTAAATAAAATCACACCTGAATTTATGTAGGTTTCGCAGGAAGATAATCCCAATTTTTTTATATGCTCCTCTTTGACATAAGTATCACGGCAAGCTATAAAGACTTTTTCATCAAAAGGCTGGTTGTAAAAATCAAACAAAGACTTGTTAACAATTAAATCTACATCCAACCACAAAGCACGCTCTTCAGTTTCAGGTAAAAGAGAAGGAATTGATAATCTGAAATAAACCTCAATAGGGAATCGCTCTGTGGCAGTGAAATCTTTGAAATTATCCGCTGTAATTTGTATTGGAACAAATTCAGAATTAAAAGTCTTTACCAAAGCCTCTAATTTATTTATATTTTCTTGTTGAGTATTTCGGTGCATAAAATATATTGTATGCGTTTCGGAATTATTATTCTTAAAAAAAGATGTCAACATTACTTGTGCGGGTAGAATGTATTTATCATCTGCAGAAATGAAGATATTCATAATTCAAACTCCTTTGTAAAATCCGAAAAAACAAAGTACAAAAATCACATTAAAAACAGTTTGTTACTTTTATAATCTTTTTAATTTTTTTATATATCGTTCTAATCGAAAAAATATACGTATCGGTTTGGGATACAAAACACCATATATCAGATTAAACTGCCAATCTTCATTTAAATCTATAAGCGCCTGTTCCTTTTTCATAAAGGTTCTTAATTTCTTTTTTATTTCTTTTGCCTTTGAAGTATAATTTTTGTTATCTGATAGACGCAAATACATTCCAGCACAAGCAATAGCATAATTTCTATAAACTATATTTTTTATTTCATTGAAATCTGAATCTTTATAGAAGTTCACTTGCTCTTCAAACGCCCACAATATATCTAATTTTTTTAAAGAAAAATCAGCATTGGTGGTGCTATTAGGGTTAACTCTGTAAAAATACAATTGTTCATCAATTATACTAACATTTTCTGTTTCATTAATCCATTTGAAAACCACACCATTATCTTCATATATTCTTCCTGATGTAAACGGATGCTTTTGGACTATTTCTTTTTTTATAAGCTTTGCATGTACTACCCAATACTGATAATCGTCATTATACATCGAAACTAATTCCTCATCATTAATTGGGTGCTTTTTAAAACTACAATCATTTTTTAGATGCAAAAAGCTCTCGCAAGCAGCAGCTCCTTTAACCACACCTCCAATAGAAATATGGGTTGTTTCATCCACTGCACTATACAAAAATTCTAACATTTGTGGATGAATTAAATCATCACTATCCACAAAATGTATCCACTCACCTTTTGCTATTGATACTCCGATATTTCTGGATACTGCTTGTCCTTGGTTTTTTTGATGAATTACAGTTATTTTCTTATCTTCACTTGCGTATTTATCACAAATAGCACCACTATTATCTTGTGAACCATCATCAACAAGTATAAGTTCAAAGTCAGTAAAGGTCTGTGCTAAAATACTATCAACACATTCATATAGATATTTTTCTGCATTGTAAACGGGTACTACTACGGAAATTCGGGGCATAAAATCACCTTTTATTTATAATTTTTATCGAAAAAATTTAATATTTTTGCTTTGAATTTACTTGCGAGAGCATATAGTTTCATAAAAACAGGGTATGCTGACTCATATGAATAGTTCATATTATGAACATTGAATTTATCTTTATTTTCTCTAAGGTATTTTCTTAAGGTCTTTTTTATTTCTTTTAGCGTAGCTTTGTTTTTCTTTAAATCTTTTTTATTTTCTTTTATACGCACAATTTGGTAAGCATGATGGTGAACAAAAAGCTCAAATTCTTTTGCATATGCTTTCTCAAGTCCTTTTTCCTTATAAAACTGCATCTGTTCCTGCATTGCATCAAAAATCACTAATTCAGATGGCTTCCATGGAGAATGGGATATTCCCTGCTCATTGTAGAAGTAGTAATATAATTGAAGGTCTGTATATGCAATTTTTTCGCATTTGTGCAGCATCTTATATGTAGTAAAGGTGTCTTCGAAAACCTTCCTTACAGGAAATCTTATGCCCTCAAACATATCCTTGTGGTAAAGCTTACCACATGCATAGTTGTATTGCCAGAAATGATTTACAAGAAAATCCTCCGGTGATGATAATTCAAAGTTAAAATTGTCGTAGTTTTCGTATGGTAACACATCAGTTACACGATTAAGGTCACATACGGATATTTTCACATTGTTTTCGATAATACCCTTCATTAAAACATTAAGGTATTCCGGATGAATCCAGTCATCACTGTCCAGAAAGGTTATATATTCACTTCTGTTCTGCTCGCAGACCCAATCAATACCTGTATTTCTTGCAGCAGAAAGTCCACCGTTTTCTTGATGAATTACAAAAATACGGTTATCCTTTTCAGCATATTCATCACACATTTTACCGCTATTGTCAGGTGAACCATCATCAACAAGCACAACTTCAAAATCTGTATACGTCTGACTCAGGATACTGTCAATGCAACGGTTTAAATATTTCTCAACCTTATAAACAGGAACTATAATCGTTATCATTTTAATAAGCCTAACTTTCTTTTAAGCCTTGTTATATAAAACATAGGCTTATTTGTTCTTTCGTAATAATAAAGCTTTTGTTGAGTATTCGGTTTAATAAAATTTCCATATTGCTTTTTTATCTCATTTTCTTTTTCTTTGATAATGGGTATAAGCTCTTTGGCATTCTCTGTTTTTGCACGGTAGTGCATATTTGCAGAAATTTCAAGGTAATAAGTAGCGAGATGCTCAGTCATTTTTTTGTAATTGATAAAACTGAAGAAATCAATCTGTTCCTTAAATGCCCATAAAACATCAAGATGTTTCTTTGTGAACTCTTTTTTTGTAGTGCCTGAGAGGTTTACATAATAAAAATACAAGGAAGCGTCAGTTAAAGCAACCTTTTTTGCTTCATAAAGCCATTTGCACACAATAGCATTATCCTCGTAAATTCTACCTTCTATAAGAGGATATTTTTCATAAATTGATTTGTGAATAAGCTTACCGCATACAATCCAATAATAATATTTCTCGTTTTTACAAAGGTTTAAAATATTGTCCTCGGTGGTTTCAAGGACTATAAAATTCACTTCCTTTGAATCATTAAAGAAAGATGGCGATTTCTCGCCCTGGATAGCGGAGCACATACTCAGCTTAACATTATTTTCTGTAACGGCGCTATAAAGTGCTTCTAGTATTTCAGGGTGAACGAAGTCATCACAATCTACAAAACAGAGCCATTCGCCACGAGCAATTTTAACTCCGTTATTGCGAGCAGCTGCCTGTCCCTGATTTTCCTGGTGGAGTACAGTTATTTTATTATATTTTTCAGCCAATTCATCACAAATTTTACCACAGTTGTCAGGTGAGCCATCATCAACGAGTACAATCTCGAAATCCTGATATGTCTGATTAAGAATACTATCAACACATGCTTCAATATATTGCTCACATTTATATACGGGAATTATTACGCTTATTTTTGGCACAACAATCACCTTGCGCTTTTCAGTTTCTTCAAAAGTGTATTAACATAACAATAAATTTTAGTTATCAACGGATATGCTACTCTGTAGAAATCATATCCATTATCTATAGATAGATTTAAATCAACCTTGAAATCTTTCAGATATGTTCTAAGGCTCTTTTTCAATCCCTGTGTAAAGTGGTGATACTTTTCAGACTTTCCAGTGAATTCAATTTGTGAAATAATATACCACAAAAGCTTTCGTTCAGCTTTTATTAAAGCATCTCTATGTCCACTTTTTTTGAAATAAGTAATTTGTTCTTCATAGGCACAAATTGCATCGAATTTCCTTGGTGACCATTCGCCTCTTATAATACCATCGAGATTAGAGTAATAAAAATATAATGACTCTCTTATATAAGAAACACGTTCTTTTTCGAATAATATTTTATATGTAATATATTCATCCTCATGAAGCTTACCTAATGGATATCTAATGCTTTCAAAACAACTTTTTTTATAAAGTTTGCCCCAAGCTGTAGTTGCGGTTACGTGGTAGTTTACAAAAAGTTCTTCAGGACTTAACACACAAGCTTTTACACTATGGATATTTTCAAAGTCTGAAAGCTCTGTAACTTGCTTGTATTCACAAACACAAACATCTGTATTTGTAGCTTTTGCACCGAACAAAAGATGCTCCAAATATCGTGGATGAATCCAATCATCGCTGTCAATGAAGGTAAGCCACCGACTGTTACTATTTGCAAATGCCCAATCTATACCTGCGTTTCGTGCAGAGGAAAGTCCACCATTTTCTTTGTGGATAACTTGTATTCGATTATCTTTTTCTGAATATTCATCACAGATTTTACCGCAGTTATCAGGTGAACCATCATCAACGAGAATCAATTCAAAGTCTGTAAAGGTTTGAGATAAAATACTATCAATGCACCTGAATAAATATGGTTCAACTTTATAAACCGGAACTATGGCGGAAATTAAAGGCATTTTTTCACCTCATTGCACTAATTTTTGAATATCTTCTTTCAATGTATCATACAAAGGCATAAGTTTGGAATTATCATAAATAAATTCTTTTTGAGGAATTGAGTTATACAATTCAGCAATATCTGATAAATCATCTGCAAACTTGATATACTCAAGATCCTTGACCCAATCATAACAGCCCTTAACTTTTGGACTCTTACTATTTACAACTATACATGGTGTACCGGTTATAGTGCAGAAAATCATACAATGAAGCCTATCGGTTACAACAAGTTTTGCACTTTTGAATTGTTCAAATTTTTTGTTCAATTCCCTATTTCTATTTTCAACAGTTACTTTTTGCTCGGCATACATATCTGTTCTGGTTATATTATCACCAAATATTTTCTGAATTTGTTCGTAAATTAACTTCTCTTCTTTCTCACCTATAGTTCTTTCCAAATCGTTTCTTAGGCATAGTACTGCACCATTACGAACAACGTTTTTTTCGCATTTATTGAGGTAGAAAACCATATCAGGAACAAGCCTCACATTATTATATGCATCCTTCATTGTTTCATAAGAAAACTTTTCACGAGCAAACAAATTTAAGCTTTTATGATTATTATAAATCTCTTTTGATTTTTCAAATTCGCTCTTGCCAAACTCAGAACTCTCATAGTAAATAGTGCTTGGGAAAATCAAAATATCTGACTTTGGTGCAGCAACTATAATATCTTGAAAAATCTTTTCCACGCGAATCCATAATGTTCCGAGATTTCCACCACCAGTTATTAGTATTTTTGTTTTATTAAATAATTTAAGCAGTCCAAATTCCTTTAATTTATAAATTTCCGATTCAGAGATTTCTGTATATTGTACACTCATATCATTTAACAATTTTAATTGTGCTTCCGCAATGGCATGGTCACCGAGATTTTCGTGTACAGGTGTATACACAACAAAAACCATCTTAGGATTTTTCTTGTATTCTTTGAATATCGGTTTATATTTTTTTAAAAGATGTTTGCGACTTGTTAGTTTATATAAAAGATTTTTTATAAAACTAATTTTGCATATCAGATCAATTATTTTTCTTTTCATCAAAAAGCCTCTTTATATATTGAACTTACGACGGATATTTCTGTAACACTCTTTTAATTCCATGTAAACCTTACTATGCTCTTTGTTACTTTCATTAAGCTTGAAGTTTAAAAAGGTTTCCATTTCAGGAGTATACCAATGTGCCTCAGGTCTGTTTCTTAATTGAGCATAAGTTGGAGTTTCTATTTCAGGAATAACCCCTAAAGACATAAAATGGCTTGAATTTATACAATAGCAATTCTGACAATATCTACCTACTGCTGAAAATTTTATTGGTTCATTAATATTTTCAAAGATATTCTGTCCTTCACAATTCGCATAACATTTAGAAAGCCATCCCGTCTGCAAATTTAATACACCAGACCATTCACCTGCATAACAGTATTCATTGCGTTTCACATTAAAATTTTTAAATGTAAAATCAAATAATGGTGAATCAAATGTTTTTCCTATTTTGTAATATTCTTCATCTGATAAAGAACTATATATTTTCATAGGATTGCAGGATTCATCTCTTGTAAGAGCAACCTGAGGATATGCACCGAGTTTTTCCATAGATATTCTTTTAATCTCATCAATATAGGGCAAATACTCATCACACAAATTTATTTGTAGTAAAATTGAAGCGCCTGCATTTTTTATTTTAACAATATTACTAAAAAATCTGTCTGTTAAATTGCGTTTTTTCAGCTCAGTAAAATGCCATGAAAAAGCAATGTGTAAATGATTTAAATTGCCGTTGCATCTTTCAATTAATTTATCGAATTGTTTATCTAGTGTTCCATTGGTTGTGATATTAACATAATGTCCTTCTTTTAATAAAAGCTGTACTATATCGATTGCCTCATCTTGAATAAGAGTTTCACCCGCACCACAAATACTAATCCAACATTTACCACCTAAACGTTCTGTTTGTAATGCCTTTGCAATATGTTCAGGTGAATATTTTAGTTCGACTTTTTCCATTTTTCTACGGTGTTCTTGAATTATATAACAATATGGACACTCTAGATTACATATTGTTGTAGGTAATAAGCACTCCAAGAAACGTTTAGGTTTATCCATTTTTTTCCTCACCTACAATTATATCATCAAATTTTATACTGCCCCAACCATTAGAGTTCCATTTCATATTATAATAAATTTCAGACTCTTCGATATCAAAAGCCATCGCCTTAATAACTATATCATGACGTACTTGCGATTCATTTTTATATTGGCACAGAATTAAATCTACCATATATTTTCCTGACACAAGTTTTTTGGTATCAAAGGTAAATTTGATTGAATTATCTCCCTCTTTCAAGTCAAAAAACTTTGAATATGCAGTACCTATAGTATTACCTGTTGAATTGAAAACAACGTATCTGAGTAAAAAATCCTTATCACTTCTACAAGCATTAATATCTAGAGTAAAGTTCAGTTTTTCTTTTAGGTTTATAGTGTTTTTCTCTAGATATCCCTTTTGTAGTATGTATTCATTTGTAATGCCATCAATACGCTTTCCCTGTGAGAAGTCGTATTCTTTTTTTGAAGTAAGGTTAAAATCATTGCTATATATAGATATCGCTTCATCAACATCACCGTCAAAAATAATCTTACCTTTTTTCAAAACAACACAACGGTCACAAAGATTTTTTATTGTCGTCATATTATGACTAACATAAAGAATAGTTCTACCCTCTTCTTTCGCAACCTTACGCATCTTTTGTAGGCATTTTTGTTGGAAATTAACGTCACCAACCGCCAAGACCTCGTCCATAATCATAATTTCAGAATCAAGGTGGGCTGCAACGGAGAATGCAAGCTTAACGTACATACCACTTGAATAACGCTTAACCGGAGTATCAATAAATTTTTCCATTTCGGCAAATTTAACGATTTCGTCAAACTTTTCAGTAATCTCGTCCTTAGACATACCGAGAATAGCACCGTTCATATAAACATTTTCACGACCTGTAAGCTCAGGGTGGAAGCCAGTACCAACCTCAAGCATACTTGCGATTCTGCCGTTAAATGAAATTGTACCCTTTGTTGGTGCAGTAACACGTGAAAGAAGCTTTAAAAGTGTAGATTTACCTGCACCGTTATGGCCGATAATACCTATTGCTTCACCCTTATGAACTTCAAATGAAATATCATCAAGTGCCAAAAATCTTTCATTGAGCGTGCCACTTTTTGCACCGATTCTTAACGTTGGGTCTTCTTTTTTAAGAAGCTTAGCCTTAAGTCTTTGTAAGTCATCTCTCAGGGTTGTTCCACCAATTGCACCAAGGCGATATTCCTTTGAGACATTTTCAATTTTTACAGCAATTTCACTCATAACAAGACCTCACACAGTATCGGCAAATGTTTTTTCTATTCTGCTGAATAAAACAACACCGATAAAGAGAACAACAATTGTAACTATCCAACTAATTAAATAATACTTCAAATCAAAGTATCCTGTACCAAGGAATGCGTATCGCATAGCCATAACAGCAGGTGTTACAGGATTGAGCATATATAAAGCAAGATATTTTTCAGGAATCATACTTATATCGTAAGCAATTGGTGTTGCATACATCCAGAGCTGAGTACCGAAGCCTACTGCCATTGCAAGGTCACGATATTTAGTGGTGCAAGCAGAAATTATAACACCGAAACCGAGTCCAAGCATAGCAAGTTGGAGTATAATCAACGGGAATAACAAAATATACCAATTAGGCTCAACTCCTGATGGCACTACAAGATAATAAACCCAGAATATAATAAAAAATACAAGCTGAATTGCAAAAGGAATAAGCTGAGATATTACTGAAGAAACAGGCATTACAAGTCTTGGGAAATAAACCTTACCAAGAATTGCTGCGTTGGCTGTAAATGTGCTTGAGGTTTGTGTCAAGCAGCCTGAGAAATACTGCCAGATTATATTTGCACTTAAGTAAAACAAGAATGTAGGAACCCCTGACGGTGCGAGACCTGCAATATTACCAAAAACGAGGGTGAATATTACAGTTGTTATAAGTGGCTGAATAATCGCCCATGCAGGACCTAAAATTGTTTGCTTATATTGTGCTGTAAAATTTCTTTTAACAAACAAAATTATAAGGTCCTTATAATTTAAAAGCTCCTTTAAATTCAGTTCAAACCAACCATTTTTAGGTTGAATAATCGTAGTAAATTTTTCGTTCATTTCTTCACTCGCCTTTTATTTCTTGGAATCGTTATATACCTTCAGAATTGCATCAATCCATAAATCAATGCTATATTTTTCAATAAATTCAATATTGTTTGAATCGGCAGATTTCATATCATAAGCTTTTAAAATAGCTCTTTTGCAATCATCTGCATTTTCTGTTGCGTATTCAAAACATTTATTATATCCATTAGCCCACTTTGTTCCTTCAATATCACTTACAACAACTGGAGTGTTTTGCGATATTGATTCCAATAAACCATATGAAAACGCCTCTTTGCGACTTGCAGATAAATAAACATCTGCCATCCTGTGATATGCAAACATATCTTCTGTACTAGGAAGAAACTTAATATAATTTTCGAACCCAGAAACTCCACTTAATTGTTCAAGTTTGTTAATTGTTTGGGTTGATGGGTTTTCACCATATCCAACTACAGCAAGCATCCAGGATGAATCTTCCTGATATAATTTTTGAGTCGCTTGTATTGCAATATCAATACCCTTTCTTTTTGAATCCCAACCTAAAAATAAACAAATTTTTTTATTTTTTATATTTAGTTCTTGACGAGTTTCTTCGACATCAGTTTTCGTATCAATATTTCTTATATATGATAATCCATTAGGAATATAATGGTTTTTCTTTCCGAGAAGAAAATACCCCTTGCTTTTTTTATCCATTACAGAAATAACACTTACATTTTTCAAACGATAATATATGGAGGAGGCTATTTGTCTAAGCAAGACATTTGGCATGACATCATCTACACCATAATCCATATGGTCGTGAATAATGATTCGAACATTATCTGAACCACCAAAAGTATCCACAATTTTTCTTTGCATAAAGCCAAAATGTATGTGTATTAAATCAATTGCTTCTTCTTCAACAATTTTTTTTATTATTTCTATGGAATTATTTGCATTAGGCTCAACAAAATAAATTTTGCAACCATGTTTGCGAAGCAAACATGCCCACTGTCTCTCTTCAGGAAATACAAAAACAAGTTTTCCTATACCATTGACTTGGAATTTTTTTGCTAAATCATGCAATGAACCAATGAAATTACCGCCGCAAGGAGCACTGTAATCACCTAAAATCAAAACATTCATTTCTTCACCTGTTAAAATATTTTTTCAATATCTAATATAATTTTTTTATTTATACCGTCAAAATCATAATCCGTCAAAGTTGTTTTACAAGCTTCAAGCTCTTCTTTATTTTTATATAATCTTAAAATATTTTCATAAACAGAATCTACATTTGTATCACACAAAAAGCCATCAACACCATTTTCAATCTGATTCTTCGCTGCTGCATAGGTTGCAAGAATTGGTGTTCCAAGAATTTTTGCTTCCATGATTGAAAGGCTGTAGCCCTCAAAAAAGCTTGGTTGAATAAACAAATCGCAGTTTTTTATGTATGGATAAGGATTAGCCTTCATTCCCAACATAAAAATATGGTTTTCTATTTTAAGCTTTGCTATTTGTTCTTTTATTTCGGCTTCAACAGGACCTCCACCAACTATGTACCAATTGATATCTGTATGACCCTCGTTAACAAGCCTTGCAACTGCATCCACTGCAAGATTAAGTCCCTTAACAGGTGATAATCTTCCACAGGAAACAATATTGAATTTGCTTTCAGGGAAAAGACCTTCTTCAACAGAATCATTGCTTTTTTCAATTATTGAATCAACATCTATAACATTATTGATTGTGACAATTTTGTCAGCATATTTTTTTCGGTACACTTTAAGCTTTTCTGTAATATTATCTGATA